>Ga0172375_10000672_pt1 | contig 55015 bp, 53 predicted proteins | sample LakKiv1m_FD_114537 | JGI IMG/M metagenome (GOLD analysis project Ga0172375, IMG submission 114537) | Freshwater microbial communities from Kabuno Bay, South-Kivu, Congo - kab_092012_11.1m | ecosystem: Environmental > Aquatic > Freshwater > Lake | place: Democratic Republic of the Congo...
ATTTTAAATCTACGTTTGCCGCATCTAGATACGGCCTGATCATTAACAGGCATTCTTCAGTCATATAACCATTGGTAACAAAGTTATTATAAAGCCCTTCTTCTTTGGCTAACTTTGCAGTCTCTAAGGCATACTCAAAGAATATGGTCGGTTCGGTATAAGTATAAGATATGCTGCGGCAGTGCTTTTTTAAGGCTTCCTTTATTATCCCCTGCGGGGGTAATTCCGCGCCACCCAAAATCTCGCCGTCTCTGAATGAAGCCTGAGATATTTCCCAGTTTTGGCAAAACCCGCAGCGAAAATTGCAACCTACCGTGGCTATAGAAAAACTGGCGGATCCGGGGAGAAAATGGTAAAGCGGTTTTTTTTCTATTGGATCGACGCAGGCAGCAATCACCTTATTATAGGTATGTGTATATAAGACGCCGCCGATGTTTTGTCTGACTCCGCAGAAACCAAACTTTTGTTCGGAGATTCTGCAATAATGGCAGCAGAGATAACAACGGACTGAATTATCCTCTAACTTCTCATAGAGTAACGCTTCTTTCATATCCTAAAATTTCCTAATTCTCCGTCTGGCAAGGGGGGAGCTTCAATTAATTCAGCTTCTCCCTCCGAAAGCGCCCTATAGACTATGCCTGCAAGCCTGGCGCCATTTAAGTCGCAATAACGAGAGGTTATACTGCAAGAAAGCTCAATCAGTTTTTTGTCGAATGAGCCTCTTCCTAATGAAGTCGGACCGGCCAAATTATCATCAGGCATAAATAAATAATCCCCTTCATGCGATAGCTTGATTAACTCGGTATTCTCTTGCTCATTCCTGCCTACTACCAATTTACTGTTATGAGAAACCCGGAAATGCCGGCCTATTTTTAATAACTCTATATCGTCAAGGTTAAAGGATGCGTGTTCTATCAAATCCCTGACCTTTCTGCTAAATTCCGGATCTGTAAGCAAGCATCCTCCGGCAGGAGTAGGATAATCCGAAATGTTAAATGCTTTAGCCAGTTCCATCTGCGGCTTACGCCTCCGGCCACTGAAGGCGTATAATTTCTCCCGGTTGACCCATCCTTTTTTTTCAGGTATTGTCTCGGAAAGCAACCTAGCGGAAAGTGGCCTTAAGACCAACCCTTCCAATCCGGATTTCTTCTCAATTAATTCCAGCGCCCGTTTATGCTGAGACATTGGCCTCTGGCCAAGGACCTCTCCCGTTATAACAAATTCTGCGCCTAAACTTCTCATAAATAGTGCTGATTTACGCAGCATGAGAATTTTACAATCAAGACAAGGATTAAGATTAGACCCGTAACCGTATCTGGGTTTACTGACGATCTCCAAAAATTCCTCATCTAGCCTAACTCTTCTGTATGCCAACCCTAGGCTCTCTGCTCGCTTCTTAAGCGGGTTACTCTGGTTATCATCCCCTGCTTTTTTCGGCTTCAGGCAAAAGGGAATTCTAAAATACAGCGCTACGACTTCAATTCCCTGTTCTCTGATTAACTTAGCGGCTAAGATGCTGTCTAGACCGCCGGAGATTAATGCGATGGCTTTCATTAACGTAGGATCAAAAAATTAAGCGTTGTGCCGACCAATAAAGTTACTAATATCATGATCAGGGTCGCCTTGAACAAACCCTTCATCCCTAATTCTTTGTATAATACAACGAAGGTGGCAATACAGGGAAAAGATATGGCCAGGAGCGTTGCGGAAATAAAAAGCTGCTTGACATTCATACCTAAGGTTATAAGCATGCCCGCAGCTACATCCTTCCTTAAGAATCCAATTACTAGGGCAATAATAGCCTCCTTAGGTAGCCCGAATAGCCCTTTGACAACGGGAGCAAATATATACGTGACAAAATCAAACATTCTAAACAAAATAAGTACGTTAATTAAAAATACACCTAAGAATACAACCGGTAACGCCTCAATAAGGAATCCTTTAATGCGAAAAAATAACTTCCTGAACAACATCGCCAAAGGAGGAAACCTGTACGGCGGAATCTCGATTAAGAACTCCGGGCTGTAACCTTTTAAAATAAGATTCAAGACAGTGCCTAAGAGAAGCCATACCGCAAATAATGCTAAATATACCCCTGTGACATATAAACCGGAAAACTTCCCCAACAGCCCAAAGATCATTGCCTGCAGAGCCACACAGGGAACTCCTATCGAAATCAGGGTAGAGGCAATAAATCTTTCGCGCTTAGATTCCAAAATACGGGTAGCGATGATTCCCGGGACGTTACAACCAAATCCCAAAAGCACCGGTATGATCGCATAACCATGCAAACCCAGTCTATGCAAAAGGTTATCCAAGAGCATAGCCAGACGGGGAAGAAAACCTATGTCTTCCAGAATACTCAAAATAAAATAAAAAGATATAACATAAGGTAGAACCATGCTAAATTCAATATAAGGAGCGGTAGTCAACAGGCCTAATGATTGCTTAAAATCAATCTTGCCGTTAATCAACTCGCCGATAAGTAGATGATGCAACGGTCCTTCTTCTCCCAGGATTATACTCAACCTCTCTAAAAACGGCTGGTATAGATTAAAGAAAAAGGGGTCGAACAGCCTGGTAATGAGAAATTCTGCGCTAAAACGCACAATCTTAAAAGAGATATAGAGCACTGCTAACGCCATCAACATGCCGCTAAACGGCCTCACCGAGGCATCCTCCAATATTTCCCTTAAGGTATGATGCCTGTGCGTTAAGGTTTGTACCGCTTCTACAATATTGCCGATCTCCTGCCAGCGATGCTTATGACTTAACGAGCTCCTTACTCTGGGCTTTACCTCCTGGATCCTGTCAATGAGAAGTTTTATGCCTACGCCGGTTATCCCGCAGGTAGAAATAACGGGTACCTCTAGAAGTTTTTCCAGCTTAACAGTGTCTATACTTATACCGTGGTGCTGCATCTCATCGCACATATTCAGGCAAATAATCACCGGATAACCTGCTTCGATCAGCTGCAGGCAAAAATAGAGGTTTCTCTCCAGATTTGTGGCATCGATAATGTTTATAACCAGAATTTCGTCTCGGTCCTTCTGCTTCAATAAATCCCTAGTTACCTCTTCCGCCTTCGAATTCGGCTCTAAAGAGTAAGCGCCGGGCAAATCAACTACCTCCACTCTATTACCGGCGAGATCCATATATCCCTTGGCTATCTCTACGGTTGTCCCGGGGTAATTAGAAACAATAACCTGTACGCCTGTCAAGCGGGAAAAAAGAACGCTTTTGCCGACATTAGGATTCCCTACTAAAAAAATCTTTTTGATCATTACATCTCCACTGTAATTCTCTTAGCCATACCGAAACCAAGGGCTAAAACACTCCTACCTACCTTTATAGCTATCGGCCCGCGTAAAGCAAAATGGCTGAGCTTTGTAATTTCCCTGCCCGGATATATACCCATGCTCATAAGTCTTCCCTGCAGGCGCGAGCCGCCGGATATTTCTACTACCCTGACCTTGGTATTTTGCTTCAGTTGGGTCAATATTGTTCTTTTCATCATTCAATTATAACAACAAAAACGCTTTGTTTAAAAAGAAAAGTATTCTGGCAGGAAAATACTATTAACCCGGCAGTAATTGCTTAGCTAAAACCATAAATAGAATGCCGGATAAAAACGCGAGAAAGGCAAAAGCAGAATCCTCCCGGTTACCTTGTTTGTGCAGCTCGGGTATCAGGTCAGATGAGGCAATATAAATAAAACCTCCGGCTGTCAAAGGTATTATAAAATCTGAGAACCCCCAGGAGAAATCGGCTAATAAGTAACCCACAATCGACCCGGCTATCGCAGTGAGGGCGATTAAAAAATTATAAACCAGAGCCTTGCGCTTGGTAAAACCTCCGTAGATCAACACGGCGAAGTCACTTAATTCCTGAGGTATTTCGTGCAATATTATAGCGATGGTTGTCACGATCCCCAGTTTAAAAGAAATCACAAAACTCGCGGCAATAACCATTCCATCAAGAAAATTATGTAAGCCGTCGCCTATAAGATTGAGGTAGGTAAAAGGGTGGATATGGCAAGCGTCCTCGTGGCAATGCCTCCAGTGCAGATATTTCTCGAGGATAAAAAAAATAACTATCCCCAATATAAGATCATAAAATACGAACGTGCTTTTGCTTTTTTCTAGTGCCTCGGGCAATAAGTGCAAAAACGCCGATCCGATCAGGGCTCCGGCTGAGAAGCCAATCAGGCCAAAAGAAATCCGCTGCAGTAATTTCTCTTTTATAGTTAAAGTGAAAATACCAATTAGCGAAATAAGGCTGACTATGAATGTACTTATTATAATCCAGATTAGCGTCATAAGGGAAATTTCCTTAAACTGGCTTACGCGACTCTTACTAACGAGATTCAAATACCGCCAACACCTCGGATCACTAGCCTAAACAAGGCTTTCTGCCTTTATTCGCTCTCTTGGAGCGCCAATTAAGTTTTCCCCTGCGTTTTCGTTTACCCATCTCAACCATCCTCCCTGATCTATTATTTTGTTAACTACTTAAAATTTCTTTTTATTCTAGTATCACTATCGCTACCGGTTCCTCATTTTTCAAACGCGATCCCTTAAGATTAATACTTGTAATACCTTTCCGGGATCACTCCGGAGATATAACGCACCGCTTCTATAAGACAGATACGCAGGGCCTTTTCCATCGGCGTATTGTCATAGGCAGACAGGTTTTGATCCAGGCCCCAACTACCGGAAAAACCTGTCATCAGGCTTCCGCTGATATCCGATGCCTGCGCCTGAATATTCCTGGCGGATATAACCTGAGAGGTCAAAGGATCGGTGATGCGGATATCTATAGCTATGTGTGCCTTATTCAGGGTTTCTCCTAATAATCCTCCAAACATGCCGCTGCCTGCACCTCCGCCTCCGCCGATACCTATCCTGCCCCCGGAACTTAATGGCTCGAATTCAGTCAAGGTAGAGGTAACAATCAATCCTGTAACTTTATTCTCTGCCTTAGGCGTAGAATCAGCAGCTGGCGGTTTAACATTAGAGGGGGATATTTGTTCAACTGGCTTTTCAACTAACGACTTACGATCAACGACTACAAATTGCTTACTTTGCGCAAGTGCACTTATCAACATCTGACGTAGTCCGGCACCTATATCGCTGTTAGCTCCCGGCGTAGCGATCTCGAAATCCCCAACCGCCAGGCGCGTCCTGGGGCCGGAATAAGGAGGTAATGAGGCAGCTATACTGGAAGATTCAGGTAGGGAGAACGGGTGGGTTATATTACGTAATAGCGCACAGCCGGCTAAGCTCAAAACTATTAACCCTAACGCCAGCAAACTTAAGATCTTCTGCATAATCCACCTTAGATTTTTAATATATAACAAAACACCCTATGCTGTCAAGATAAAAGCAGATCCTATAGGATACGCGACAATTCGCTGATCTTTCCTATAATCTTGTAAGGTTTCCCCTTTACGACCTCTGCTCTTGTGTTGGAGCCCGTGGTAACAATAATAGCCCTGACCCCTGCCCGCTTAGCTGCCTGGATATCTATAACCATATCCCCGATATAAACAGTATCCCTTGGTTTCAAGGCTAATCTCTTCATAATTCTTCTTAAGATTTCGGGGTGGGGCTTGCCGTGCTTTAGCCTGTCAGCGCAGAGCACATATTGAAAATATCCGGCTAAATTTAATTTACGAATCAAAATCCAGGAAAAAATGGTCGGGCGATTACTAGCTATAGCTAATTTATAGCCTTTATCTTTAAGATAAGCTAGTAGCTCTCTGGCCCCGTAAAATAAACTCGCATGTTTACGCAAGGCATTGCGATGGTGGACGCGATATAGCCTGACGGCCCTGTTTAAATCATTTATTCTGATAAACGGCCTAAGCAGATTCTCATCCCCCCAGCCGACTGACCGGCGTATAATCCGCTTATTTTGCCGCGGGTAACCCAGCCTCTGCATCGTAAAATTAAAACTGCTGATTATCGCCGGATAAGCATTAACAAGTGTACCATCTAAATCAAAAATGATGAGCTTGGGTTTTTCCATTATCAAATAAGAAGGCAGGGATTTAACCCTGCCTTATCAATCAGATAAATTTCTCCCCTTAATCCGGGCCAGGATAAGTGAATTGCTTACTCGGCTTCCGCTTGGGCTGGAGTTTTTCCTGCCTGATCTGCCTTGGGCTGGTTCGTGGCCGCAGGCTGCTTTTGTCCTTCTTCCGCTTGGGCCGGAGGGCCCTCTAATTTCTCCACGCTGATATTCTTAACAATATATTTGCCATCAGGACCCGAAACATAATCAACGCTTACAGTATTCAGGGTTTTTAACTCCGCTAATGACTTGATATTTTCATAAACTGTCTGATCATCGACAATCAGGCTGATCTCTTTTTCGCTGTCTGTTTCATAATCAAGATACTTTGCTATAAGTTTATTATTCAGCGGGTCGACAGAAACTACCTCGCCCCAAAGCCACTGGATCTCCGATCCGGCCTTAACTCCTGAAACAGTATCTTGCCCAGCATTGTCGCTACCTGCCTCTTGCTCAGCGACTGCTGCATCTTCTTCGGCAACGGTTAACCCAGAACTTATAAGTATTAAAGAAGCCGCTATAACCAAAACAATACCTATCCTTAGTCTCATCGCACACCTCCTTACTTAAATGTAAGAATAAGGTTATCATAAACTAGTTAGTTTGTCAAGGCCATAACCGAGAGCAAAGAAATCGACTTATTTTATTACTTATAAAAAGGGGAGAAAACTAAAACTAGCCAAACAAGGCAAGTGGTGACCGTGCCAACCAATAAGCCGACCCAAAACCACCTGAAAAAAGTAATGCGGATATTCTTTTCTTTCTCCAATATCCCCAGGGCCACGATGTTAGCAGTCGAGCCGACTAAGGTGATGTTGCCCCCGAAGCACCCTCCGAAAAGCAGGGCCCACCATAAAGGTTGCAGGTTCAAGCTTAAAGCCTGGAAACTCTGGATAATCGGAATAAAGGCAGCTACCAGCACCACATTATCTAAAATGCTGGAACCTATTGTGGAGACCCAAAGTACGATTCCGATAAGAATCGGAAGGCTATTACCAGCTAAGCCGACTATTTTTTTTGCTAAGACATCAGTGGTCCCGGTATACTTTAAGGTCCCTGCCTGGGCAAAAAGCAACAGAAAGAATAAAAGCGTCCACCACTCTACATCTTTCTCGATATATTCACGGGCCCTCTTCCATTTCCAAATCATCACGCAGCCGCTAGACAACAGAGGCATAGAGAGTAAGATGGTATTCGGCCCTAAATTCCATAAAAGTTCAAGACGGTGATGTAAAGAGATAAAAAATAAGGTTGCCCCGAAAATCGCTAAGCTGATTTTAAGCTCTTTCTCCGGAGGTACTGAAATTAGGTTGATCAACATATCATTCGCCCCAAAATCCCTGATTTTCCTATCTAATTCTAATAAACTCCGCCTATACCAAAATTTCACGATAATAATGGTAATCACAAGGCAGCTCAACATCAGAGGGAATGCTTTAATAATAAAATCCTCAAAACTTAACCCTGATTTTACGGCGATGAGTATGCCTATAGGATTACCCAAAGCAGTCCCACTAGAACCGATATTAGTGGCTAAAACCGAAATAATCAAAAATGGCGTAGGGTTGACTTCAAAATAATCACAGATTTCAAGTATTGCAGCAACTATAAAAATAATAGAGGTCACCTCGTCTATAGCGCAAGCCAGCAGCGCTGAAATAAGGGAAATCAATATCAAGAATCTATTAGCGGTAAGGTTCTTAATCTGTAAGATTAAGCTAACGACCCAGGCGAAAAAACCGGTGTCCTTCAGCAATCCGACTAAGACCATCATGCCGACGAGAAAAAGGATAACCTCCAAAGAAGAAAATTTTATGATATTGTCTAAATCAATAGTGCGCGTCAATAAGAGCATGGTTGTACCGATAAAAGCAAAACCTAAGCGAAAGTCCCAGAAGAATAATGTGCCTAATATAGAAGCGGAGAATATGGACACGGCCAATGCTTGATGCGGATTCAGGCCGATATGCCTGGCTAAGATCCCCAGGCTTACGGCAAGAAAAATTAAAATAATAAATTTCTTTAACATAATAATTAGTTATTCCCCGGTAACTACGCGAGATTCCTCGGAAATAGCCTTCAGTACGTCGCTGCGCGCCACAATCCCCAGCACCTTGCCTGTTTTATCTAAAACCGGCAACCTCCTGGCCTTCTGCGTCAACATAACCCTGGCCACCTCACATAAAGCAGTGTCTTCGGTTGTAGTCACAACGTCCTTACGCATCAGCTGACTGACATTTAGTTTATTCAGTTCCGAAAACTTTTTTTTAACTGCCTTGGGATTCCGGTCATAAATAAACCTTCCTACCTTTTCTATATAACTCGGCAGCAAATAGGATAAAATTTCTTTTTCGGTAAACATGCCTACGAGTTTACCGTCTGTATTGATAACCGGCAGGCCGCTGATCTGCATCTTGAATAAAAGACCCAATGCTTCCTTGGCACTTACGTCGGGCCTGACACTTACGACATCCCTTATAGCTATTTCGCTTATTTTCATCTTCTTCTCCTTTTAGCGTTAAGATTTTTTTAGAAGATTCTTTCTAAGCGCGGTCTCAGTCTTAAATAAAGGATAGAGGCAATTAAAATCTTAAATAAATCCCCCACAAGAAAAGGCAGGAATCCGATAAGTAATGCCTGCGCCAATGAACAACCTAAGAGGAATTTAAGCCAAGCTGCTCCGCAGGCAAGGAGCACAAAATCAGCCAGACACAATTTTACAAATATAACCGGCAGATTGTCTTGGCGGGATCTAATCAGTTTCCCCGCCAGGAAACTGGCGAGGGCAAAACCAACCAGATATCCGGCGGTAGGCCCAAAGAGGTAAAATAAGCCGTTGCCTGAACCGGTGAATATCGATAATCCTATTGCCCCCAGAAAGATGTATCCACATTGAGAAAGAAAACCAAGCCGGCTTCCCAGGCAAAGGCCTGATAACAAAACAAAGAGGGTCTGGAGGGTAATTGGTACCGGGGTAAAAGGCAGAGGTATACGTACAAAGGCAGCTAGACTAGTCAGAATGATAAAAATTACTACGCCGATTAGGCGCGATACCGCTTTACTGAGTATAATCTCTTTCTTTAAAAGCGCTTCCATAATTATTTCTCCTTTTTTGACGGCTCTATTTTTATTATATCTGAAAAATAGCGTTTGTAAAGCTATTGGATGGTTTAAATTAAGTATGAAGGCCGGAATTTCAGGATATACGCAACAAATAAAAGGGTTAATAACCCTACCTATTAATTTTCCTTATTTGCTGTTAATTAAAAGACAGGATTATTAACCCTTATCCGTGTATGCAGTCCAGTTGTTAGGGTTATTCCTTGGCTATAGCCAGAGTGATAACGCCTGCTAAAATCAGGAATAGTCCTATGCACCCCTTAAACACAATTAATAAAGCATTCAACCAGCGTATCAGCGCCAGGCCGCCTAATACTAAAAATACCAGGCCTAAGACCACCTTAAAGATGGTAGAAATAACCTTCTTTGCCTCTACTTTCTTGACCTCTTCTGCCATGTTATACACCTCCTCTTTCTAATTTGGCCTACTTTTCCACCTACGATGAATCCATCCCCATTGCTCAGGGTATTTGCGAATATAAGCCTCAATTATGCTGGTTAATCCCTGTATATTCGCAATTAAGTTCTCCTGGTAACTGCCTTTCTCTTCCTGAATAAAAGGCGGCTCGATAATAATCTTATGTGTATCGTCCTTCTGCCTAACAATAAAACATGGAACAATCGCAGCTTTGGTGCGCCGCGCCAAGACCAAAGGCCCGGTAGCCGTAGCTGCCTTCCTCCCGAAAAAATCTACAAATACGCCCCCCGTACCAAAGTTTTGATCTAAAAGAACAAACACCAGCTCATTATCCCTGATAGATTTTATCGTTGATTCGATACAAACTTTACGTGGCTGGCTATAGATCGTCTTGATGTTAAATCTTGCTCGCCTAGCCGTAAATAATTTTTCCACGCGATTATTTCGCATCGGCCGCATAACACCCGCTACACGATAACCCTCCAGCCCCAGACGCGCAAGCATAACCGGAAAATTGCCGAAATGCGCGCTAATAAGGATAACCCCCCTGCCCCTGGCTAAAGCTTTATCGAGATTGTCCCTGCCGATTATCTGGACGCGCCTTTTCAAAAGACCCGGCTTGCCGGTGAGATAAACAAGCTCTACCCCTGCTTTGGCCATGCAGATAAAACATCCTTTAGCAATTTTTACTATCTCATCCTGGTTTTTTTCCTGGCCAAAGGCAATGCTCAAGCTTTCTAAAGCAATCCTCCGTTTCTTACGTACGAGAATATAACCCAGAAAGGCGATATTCCTGGCAAGAGGATTTATCCAGGACCCAGGGATAACTCTGATTATCAAAGAGCATAAACTTAATCCTGCCCAGCCAAAAAATCCGCTGATACTTTTACGTATCTTTTTAGAATCCATTCTCTCAAGTATAAAAATTATAACAAAGAGTGGTTAAAATGCAAGAAAAAAATTAAAGTTTATAGCCTAGTTTACGCAATAATTCCTTGCGCCAAATGATATCCTCAGCCGATTCGATACCTTGAGGTTGCAGGCCGTCGATGACTCCTAATATGCCGCGCCCCTGGCTGGTCTCGGCAACAATTATTTCCACCGGATTACTGGAGGCGCAATATATCGCGCAAACTTCGGGGATAGCTTTTACCGCATTCAGAATATTTATCGGATAGGCATCCCTTATCAGCACGATAAAACTATGCCCCGCCCCTATCTTGAGGATGTTCTCTGCGGCTAATTCCCGTAATTCAGAGTCGTTACCTTCGCTTCTTACCTTACAGGCGCCGGAGGATTCCGCAAAAGCCAAACCAAACTTTATCCCCGGCACGCCATTCATTAATACCTCATAAAGGTCCTCTACGGTTTTGATAAAGTGGCTCTGGCCCAAGATCAAATTAACCTCCTGGGGCTTATTAACCTGGATTAATTTCAAATCGAGCATCTTTGGCCTCCCTTATCTCAAATTAATCTTCCTAAAGCTTGAGGTATCTGTACGCAGGATTCCGGAATGAGTCTTAACAGCAGTCAAAATAAAGTCCGGATCCCCTAATATTTCTAACGGTATCTTTAAGATGAGCTCGTTCCGCTTAATCTCTAAGCTTGCCCCTTGCGGGTGAATCATTTTCCGGCCGTCGAATATCCTGAACTTGTTACCCTTGGTTATTATACGTATTTTAGGCATCCGGGCAAAAGCATTTTTTTTGCTATAACCAAAAATATAAATCAGGCCACTGAGGTTATAACCTGCCTCTTTCTTTTTATCTATATAGATAATAATGCAGCCTTTACCCAGGGCATAACTTACCCTGCCCGTACTTGCGACAACATCCGGTGAATCCTCGGCTTCTGAAGTATCATCGTGGCTGAATATCTCTGCCAAGAACAAGGAAGTCTTATTTTCGGAAAATGCATATCCTCTAAGGTCTATCTCGGGATAATTCCCGAATAATTCGTTCTGGCGCACAAAAGCTAAGAGATAAAATGCGCTGGATTCAGTCTGGCTTTTATTGCAAAGTATGGCCTGATGCTTATTTTTCAACTGTTGGGGGGTTAAGGTAAACTTCGACCATCGAATCGGCGAATCCCGTAACTGCTTAGGCGGTTCAAGATTTAATTCCGGATGATAGTGCCTCGGCAATGGCCACCCCAGGCAATGTACCAGATAAGTATATACCTTGGGTTTAACTATCCTTGCCTCTAAGTCGGCTAAAGCAATCTCTATGAATAGATAGAGTGCCTTATGGTCAACATTGGCGTCCGCAGGATGGGAGACAAAGATCTTATTAGGCTTAAACTCCAATAATACCTCCTCTAAATTATAGAGTATACTTTCTCCTTTATAAGGAGCCCTGCAAGATAAATTATTCTTATACGGGACAGCGGAGATCCTGGTGAGAGAACTACGGTAAGGCTTAGTATCCTGCCAATAATAGTTCAGTATCGAAAACGTCCCGAAATCAGGGTATCCTAAGAAGATGAGGTGTTTCTCGCTTAAACCGAGCACCTCAGCTGCTTTCGTCGCTTCCTTACGGCGCACCTCCCCCATATGGATAAACTCACCTCTTTTTAACGTGAGCCTCTTTTCATAAACAATAAAAGCGACCTGGTTATGATCCCCGTTTGTCAGGTACGCTATACGCACATCAGCCCCGACCCTAACTGCCTCCTGGATCACGCCGGCACAGCCAATCACCTCGTCATCAGGATGAGGAGCTAAAATCAAAATGCGGTCAGTATTTTTGATCGGCTCCAGTTTCCTGACCTCCGATGGCAAGCCTGGGTTTATCAGATAGACAAAATTGACCAACAAAAAAATAGGAACCGAGAAAAAAATGAGTTTCTTAAACATTCCCGTTTACTCCTTATCCGGAGGCACCCTCGATACTTCTAAATTAATGATATACTATCACGGAAAAACGGATTAAGCAATATTGAACTAATTTATTGACAAAAAGAGGAAAAAAGGGTAAAGTAATTAAAAGAAAATGCAGTCCTTTACGCAGGATATTAATAGATTAAATTGGAGGGTGGGGGAAAAATGTGTAAGCGTAAGCGGAAGGAAAAATGGATGAGACCAAAGTTTATCATATTCACAAGAATAAGTAATGGGCAGGAGGCTATTTTGGGCAGCTGTAAACAGGGTGCAGGGTTTACTCCGCGTGGCGCAATGGATCGCTGGTGGGGATGCTATTTTTCTGGGACATGCCCTTGGAGTGACGGTACTCAGAAAAGTTGTTGGACGGGGTGTGAGCTACAGGCCCCCTCCTAAACTTAGCCCTTATCCCCCTTGGCCCTTGGCATCTACGATGTCAAGGGTTGGAAAATAACGATAAAGGCAGAGCCGGAATTTCTATCTGGATAAGACACAGGCTGTTGCGTGTTTTTTTGTTCCTCTTTTTAATAGCTTTGACCTTGCCCTTTTTTATTTTATCGTGAAAAATGACAAATCACCACAAGTCAACTTAATTTTTTGTGCATCAGAAATCCCTTACGAAGAGACCTCGCGCATAAAGTATTTGAAAGTAAGGTGAAATAATATATAATTAGGGTATGAAATTAGGTATCAAAAACTACTATAAACTGGTCTGGCGGATCCTGATATTAATCTTAGCCCTCAACTGACTGGTTGCCGCAGCGAAAATCATCTACGGCATCTTAAGCCGCTGCGCGAGCATGACTGCCGACGGATTCCACTCTTTATCTGACGGGGCCTCTAATATTATCGGGCTAGTCGGGATCAACTTTGCCGCCCAACCCAGAGATAAAGAGCATCCCTACGGCCATAGAAAATACGAAACATTATTTGCTTTAGCGATCGCTGCCTTACTTTTTATCGTCGCCTTTAACCTATTCAGACAGGGCTTCCAGAGGCTTCATTATCAAATTACCCCCCGGATAGATCTTAGGAGTTTTATAGTGATGCTTGTTACTTTAGGCATTAACTTCTGGGTAATGAATTTCGAGTACCAAAAAGGCCGGTATCTGCAAAGCGAGATCCTGATTTCAGATTCCCTGCATACCAGAGCAGATATCTTCACCTCTTTTTCGGTTATTATCACCCTCTTAGCGATGAAATTAGGATTACCGGCATTCCTCGATGCGATTACCACCATGGTTATTGCCTTATTCATCGGCTACGCCGGTTATGAAATCATCAGGCATAATTCGGCAATACTCTGCGATACCGCCCCCATCGTAGATGTAAAGAAGATAGTCGATATTGTCTTGGGTGTCCCGGATGTAAAAACCTGTCATAAAATCAGGACGCGCGGCAGGCCGGATGATATCTATATCGACCTCCATGTCCAGGTAAAACCGGATATGCATATAGATAGGGCGCATAAAATAAGTTATGCTATCGAAGAGGCGATTAAAAAAACCCTGCCTGAAGTAACCGATGTCGTAGTGCATATGGAGCCGAAAGAAAGGGAATAGCCTCCTGTTAATAGGGCCGGTAAACCAATCCTCTATAAATTATCTTTTAAAAAAAACAACACTACTTCCGCAGAAGAGACTCTGATTATTGCTTCTCTAAGGCAGGTATTCTAAAGGATTCTGGGGGGTGCCGGATTTCCTGACTTCAAAATGTAGATGAGACAGGATACCCCGGGTATTGGCATTTCCAGTTTTACCTACTCTGGCAATTACCTGACCCTGATGCACAAATCCACCCTTTTTAACGTAGATAGCGCTAAGATGACCATAGATAGTGGTAATATCTCCCGGATGGCGCAAGATAACGTAATTGCCCATACCCGGATTGCCACCAGCAGCAATAACTATGCCCGAACGGCTGGCTAATACCGTTGTACCGATCTCCGCAAGGAGATCGATACCATTATGCAGCCGGCTTCCCCGGCGGTTAGCGGCGAAAATACCCTTACCATAGGCATCAGAACGGATCAATATATCTTTTGCGTATTCGATCGGACAGAGAAAAGGATCCTTATCCAGGAAATAGATGCTTACTGCAACATAGAACGAAAACAATATCAGAAAAAAGATTATTATTTTTTTCATTCCCCTCTTCTAAAAATCAATATAGTACCGCTTAAAATAAAGCAAAGGCAGACCAGGATAAAGAAATCGCCGTAGCGGGTATAAAGACTCAAAGCCCCTTTATGGCCATATATCTGCCGGGTTAATACTCCCTGGACAAATGTATTTTTACCCTGCCTATCTTTTACCAATGCGATAATCTCTCCCCGCGGAGAAATAAAACCGGAGACTCCGGTATTGGCAGAACGCACGATAAATACCCGGTTCTCTACTGCCCGGAATACAGAGCTAGATAAGTGTTGATAAGGGCTCGGTGTATCGGAAAACCAGGCGTCATTGGTTATGTTCACCAGAAACGCTGCTCCCGCGCCTACAAACCTGCGCGAAAGTTCGGGAAATAAATCTTCAAAACAAATTAAAACGCTGAAAAGTGCCGATGGATGCGCCTGTAGGCGAGGAACCCTAAAAAGGGTGTATTCTTTTCCTGCGCTGATATCCCCGATAGGAACGATGGTCTCCAAAAAGCTAAAGAATTTCCTGAGCGGGATATATTCGCCGAAAGGAACGAGATGAATCTTATCGTATCTTTTGACTGATTTGCCTTCCTGAGAAACTAATAGCGCGCTGTTATAATAGAGGTTATCCCTATAAGTCACTGCGCCTAAGAGCAAGGGTATGCCGGTTTTCTGCGTAAAGTAAAGCGCCTTATCAAAATAAACCGGATCCTCCTCTAAAACCACTGGCAGGGCAGCTTCCGGCCAGATGATTAAACCCGGCTTTTCTTTGACTGCCTTAGCGGTTAAGTTAAAGTAACGTTCCATGATCAAGCTATTGTTACGGTTATCCCATTTCATTTCCTGGGGGATATTCCCCTGGATTACGGATATCTTCAAAAGATCACCGGATGCGCTATTTGGCGTTTGGTTGATTTTATAAAAACCATAGACCAGGACGATAACTATACAGAATATAGCATACCGAGACTTCTTTAGTTTTTCGCGGAATGATAAACGCCGGCTGATAAGCGTATAAATCACAACGTTGGACAAGATCAGCAAAAAAGAAACCCCCCAGACCCCGGTAATATCGCAAATCTGAATGGCCGGTAGGTTCAGATACTGCGAATAACCCAGAAAAGCCCAGCCAAAACCGCTTAAAAGACGGCCGCGTAAATATTCTAAAACCACCCACAACGCCGGAATAAAGAATAAGCTGGTAGCCGATAGCCGATAGCCGATAGCAGAAACTAACAGACCAAAAATAGCAAAATATAACGCCAGGTATAGAACTAAAAAGATTAATCCGAGCAAGGTAACATGGGTAAGCCAGTAAATAGTGCCAAACCAGAATATGACTCCGGTAAGATAAAAAAGCAGGAATGCCCTGCTTTTAGATTTATTCTCTACGGCTAAAAACAAAGGCACAAACCCGAACCAGGCCGTAAACTCAAGATTAAACCCGGGGAAAGACAAAATAAGCAGAAGAGCGGATAATAAACAGGGGGATGACTCTCTTATAATATGCGATAGGTGATACCTGCCTGCCGGCAGGCATGGTGTATTATGCGAATTTATGCGCCGCAACATTTCTTATATTTCTTTCCTGAACCGCAAGGGCAGGGTTGGTTACGTCCTACTTTTGAATGAGATATTTGGCTAGACCCGTAGGAGGTTTCGGGCGCAATATTAGGACCATCCTCTGATGCCTGCTGCTGGGGGGGCTCAAATTGAACTGCTTCAGGGTGCAGCAACTCCTGAGAGAGCGAACTGAATACTCCCCGGAATCTTTCCGGTTTAACCGGTTGTAACTTAAATACCGCCTCCACGGCATCCTCTTCAATAGAGCCGACCATCTGGCTAAACATATCAAAAGCCTCACGCTTATACTCCACTAAAGGATCACGCTGACCGTAAGCGCGCAGGCCAATCCCCTCCCTTAAGCTATCCATAGCATATAAATGATCCTTCCATTTCGAGTCGATTATCTGCAGAAAAACCATCCGTTCCAGATGGCGCAATAAATCGCTCCCCATCTCTTTTTCTTTTAACTCGTATAAGCTAACCGCGCCAGAATATAATTCATCTTTTAAGGCAGCTTTACTGAGATTCTGGATCCTGGAAAGCTCTATTTCCAAAGAAAACCTGGACTTAAGGATATTGATTAAACCAACGAAATCCGCATCCTGATTACTTAAATTATTGCCTATATATTGCGTAATCAAACTATCGATAATCCCCGAGATCATCGCCAGAATATTGTCTTTTAGCGGGATGCCTTCGAGGGTCTCTCTGCGCTGAGAGTAGATAATCTCTCTTTGTTTATTCATTACGTTATCATACTCCAGTAATTGTTTCCTGATCTCAAAGTTATGCTGTTCTACCCGCCTCTGGGCGATTTCGATAGATCTGGTTACCCAGGGATGCTCTATAACCTGGCCCTCTTCCAGGCCAAGTTTATCCATCAGATTGACCAGGCGGTCAGAACCAAATAGACGCATTAAGTCATCTTTTAAGGAAACATAGAATCTCGATGAGCCGGAGTCTCCTTGCCGGCCGGAGCGGCCGCGCAGCTGGTTATCGATGCGCCGGGCTTCATGGCGCTCGGTACCCAATACATGCAATCCCCCTAGCTCAACTACTTTATCATGTTCAACCTCTGTTTCTTTTTTATATCTATCCAATAACCTGCGATACTCTTGGGCATAATCCGGATCTTCCGGCTGAAGCTTCTGCTTAATTACATTTCTGGCAATGTTCTCCGGATTCCCCCCTAAGAGGATATCGGTTCCCCGGCCCGCCATATTAGTGGCAATGGTTACTGCCTTATATCTACCTGCCTGGGCAACGATATGCGCCTCCATCTCGTGGTATTTGGCGTTTAATACCTGGTGGGTAATCCCCCGCCTCTTAAGCATCTCGGATAACCGCTCAGATTTATCTATAGAAATAGTGCCGACGAGCACCGGCCTACCAAGGCTGTAAAGCTCGGCGATCTCTTCAACCACCGCAGCAAATTTTTCTTCTTCGGTTTTATAGATGCGGTCGGAGTAGTTGGTCCGGGCAAGATTTTTATTTGTAGGGACAACTACTACATCTAACTGATAAATACTTTTAAACTCGTTGGCTTCGGTAAAAGCGGTCCCGGTCATCCCGGCTAACTTTTCGTACATCCGGAAATAATTCTGGAAGGTCACCGTAGCTAGAGTCTGGTTCTCGCGTTCTATTTTACGGCCCTCCTTGGCTTCCACGGCTTGATGCAGGCCGTCTGACCAGCGCCTTCCGGGCATCATCCTGCCGGTAAACTCATCTACAATGATTACCTCGCCGTCTTTGATCACATAATCAACATCCCGCTCGAAAAATTCCTTTGCCCTTAATGCCTGAATAGTATGGTGCCGGTATTCGATAGTTTCGATATTATGCATGCTTTCTACATTCCACATCCGGGATGCCTTGGCCTCCCCTTCTTCGGTCAGGGCAATCGTCTGGGCCTTTTCATCGGCAACATAATCAAATCCGCGCGAGAGGTCTTCCCCCTTATATTTGGCGTCAATCTCGTCTTTTTCGGTTACCCGCCTTCCTTTTAAGCCATCGGCGATATCCTTGGCAGTGTAATATTTCTCAGTTGATTCCTCGGCCGGGCCTGAGATAATCAAGGGGGTGCGCGCCTCGTCAATTAATATAGAATCCACCTCGTCGACAATAGCAAAATAAAAAGGCCTCTGTACCAGCTCCGCCAAACTATATTTCATATTATCGCGCAGGTAATCAAATCCGAATTCGTTATTGGTGCCATAAGTAATATCGCAGCCGTAAGCGATCTTCCTGGCTTCGTCAGGCATATCATGCTGGATCGTCCCTACGCTAAGCCCTAGGAATTCATAAATCGGCCCCATCCAATCCCGGTCACGCCGGGCAAGGTAATCATTAACCGTGACGATATGCACGCCTTTGCCCAATAAGGCGTTTAGGTAAGCTGCCAGGGTTGCCACGAGAGTCTTACCTTCTCCCGTAGCCATCTCAGCGATCCTGCCCTCGTGCAGGATAATGCCGCCGGCTATCTGCACATCAAAATGCCTGAGGCCGATAGTACGCTTAGAGGCTTCCCTGACTACGGCAAATGCCTCTGCCAGGATATCGGCAAAAACTTTATTACGGGTAATTTTAAGTTTTTCTTTGATTCTTTCTTTCTCTTCGGGTATAGCTACAGCAGCCATCGACTCTGTCAATCCCTCGATCTGTGGTGAAAGTTCTTCATTTTTTCGCAGGATATGCTTTTTAAAATCCCCTGTCTTTTGCTTTAGTTCGCTATCGGAAAGCACGCTGATTTTTGACTCAAGGGAATTCACAAGCTTAACCAGGCTGCCTATCTCCACCATTTTATTCATCGAAGGGCTAGGCATCTCCGGATGCAAAACTATATTGATCCCGGGGTATCTTTTATTAATCACCCTTTGTTTTTGTTTTAAGATAGTCTTTTTGATAAATCCGAGCATTTTTTAGCTTATTTGCGTACGGTACTTTTTAAATATGCTTCGATAAAATCATCGATCTGGCCGTCCATCACCCTGGAGACATCCCCGACTTCGTAATCAGTGCGATGGTCTTTAACTAAACTGTAAGGATGCATTACGTAGGAACGTATTTGACTGCCCCATTCTATCTTTTTCTTCTGCGCATCATATTGCTTAAGCAATTCCGCTTCTTTTTTATCTTGTTCGAATTCATAAATCCTGGACTTTAAAATCTTCATCGCTGTCTGTTTATTCTGAAACTGCGAACGCTCATTCTGACATTGCGCTACCAACCCCGTGGGAAGATGGGTAATCCTTACCGCTGAATCAGTGGTATTTACGCTTTGGCCTCCGGCGCCAGAGGAGCGGTAAACATCTATGCGTAAATCTTTATCTTCTATTTTTATATCGAGTTCTTCTTCCAGCTCCGGGATAATACCTACCGAAGCAAAAGAGGTGTGCCGGCGCTTATTGGAATCAAAAGGGGAGATACGCACCAGCCGGTGGACTCCGCGTTCTGCCTTCAGGTAGCCGTAAGCATACTCTCCCTCTACCAAGGCCGTAATATTCTTGATGCCTGCTTCTTCACCCGGTAATATATCTATGGTTTTAAATAAATACCCGTGGCGCTCCGCCCAACGGCCATACATGCGCAAAAGCATCCCCACCCAATCGCAGGATTCAGTACCGCCGGCCCCGGCGTTAATGCTTAAGATGGCGTTGTTTTTATCCAGTTCCCCGCTTAAGATGGTTTTGGATTCTAGTTTATCGACCTCTTCCAGCAAAATAGCGACACTACCGGATAAATCCGCGGTCAGGTCTTGATCCTGGTCCTCTAAAATATCGGAGAGCTCTTTTAATTCCTGATATTTTTTAAAGGCGAGCTTCCAGGGCTCAACCGATGATCTAAGGGACTTGAGTTGCTTGACTACCCTGGTAGAACCCTGTTCATCATTCCAAAACTCCGCGCTGGACATCCGTTCGGTTAAATCAGCAATCTGCCGGAGCTTTTCTTCAACGTCAAAGATAACCTCTTAATCCTTCAAGGCGCTTGGATATGATCAAGAGTTTGTACTTTATATCTTCTAACATGACCGCTCCTTTTTATCCTTTCTTAATCCCCCTCAGGGATAAGATAAATTCCTCTTTGTGATCCGCAAAAAGCAACGCTTCCTCTTCGCTTACCTTGCCATCTTTGACTAACTTTGTTAAGCATTGGCTAAAAGACCTCATGCCGAAAACTCCTCCGTCTTCAATGAAAGAGAGCATCTCCCAGACCTTGCCCTCGCGGATGAGGCGGCTGATAGTAGGGGTAAGCAACATAACCTCATAAGCTGATATACGACCAGCCCCGTTAGCCAAGGGCACTAATCTCAAAGATACTATCCCTTTTAATAATAAAGATAATTGAGTCCTGATCTCCTGGTGCTGATAGGGGGGAAAAAGGTTAATCATCCTTTCTACGCTTTGGGCCGCATTTACAGTATGCAGCGTGCTTAATACCAGAACCCCTGTCTCGGCTGCCGTAAGAGCAGCGGACATGGTCTGATAATCGCGGATATTGCCGATGTAGATGACATCCGGGCTCTGCAGGGTGAAGGCACGCAGCGCTATATCATAAGAAGCCACATCAATACCCAGCTCCCTCTGATTAACGATAGAATTCTTATCTTTAAAAGTGAATTCGATCGGCTCTTCAACAGTCAAGATATGCCTGTTGCTATTATTATTAATGTATTCGATCATGCTGGCAATCGTAGTTGATTTACCGCTGCCGACGCTACCGGTCAAGAGGACTAATCCCCTTTTCTCCATACATAGTTTTTTCAGCGTTTCGGCAGGCAGGTTTAGTTCTTCAAAACTCTGTATTTCCGAGCGGATATTTCTGATCACCAGGGCCGGCCAATTACGCTGAGTAAATATACTGATGCGGAAACGATGGTTGAGCTCGGAAAGATAAACTCCGAAATCAGCATCCAGGTTCTTTTGAAAAAAATTTCTTAGTTCGGAGGAGGCTAACTCTTTGACTGCGGTATTAACCTCGTCGAGAGTAATGATATTGTCGCCTACCGGGACAACTTCCCCGTCAATACGCAAACGCACATTCGAACCTGCCCGATAGAACATATCCGAGGCGTTCTTTTCAATCATCAACTTAAGGTAATCTTTTATGCCCATTCTAGGCCTCCTCTTCCGATATTATACCATCATCTGGCTGATTTTTCTCTCTAAATCTAAAAGTACTGATTTTTTCTTTCTACCAAAAATATATCCTCCGCTATCGCCATTCGAGCGCACTACCCGGTGGCAGGGGATAATCAATGGGTAAGGATTATGTTTCAAAATCTGGCCGATTGCCCTATACGCTTTAGGCCTGCCTACTTCCTCAGCCACCCACTTGTAGGTACGTACCTGCCCTACTGGTATATTCAGGACAACCCGATAGACCTTTAAAGCTAAAGATGTCATTGCGCTAAAACTTTTTTGCTCCTTAATAAGTGATGGTAGGCCAAGGCAAAACGGTGCGCTTCGTCGCGCACCCTACGGATAAAGTTCAGGGCGGAGGTATCGGATTTTAAGCGTATTGGCCTTAGCCTGCCCTGAATATAAATATTCTCTTTATCCTTAGCGATGCTGACCAAGGGAATATCCAGGCCCAGGCCTTTAATCTCCTCTTGGGCAACCGTCAGATGGCCTTTACCACCGTCGATAAGGATGAGGTCAGGAAAGGTTTGGCTCTCCCTGACTAATCTTTGATAGCGGCGCTTAATTATCTCGCGCAACATTTCATAATCATTTATCTCTTCTACTGTTTTTATGCGGAAACGCCGGTAATTGTTCTTATCGGGTCTGCCGTTATAGAAACTTACCATCGAGCCGGTGGCCTCCCTCCCTGAAATATTCGAGATGTCAAAAGCCTCAATTCTTTGCGGAAGCTTAGTCAATCCTAACAATTCCCTTAAATCCTCCGACTCGTTGAAACTAGCGGTCTTATTTTGGCCTAGCGCACTTAAAGCATTCAATTGATCCCTGACCCTGGCTGCCTCCTCAAACCTCCGTCCCCTAGATAATTCCTGCATTTTAGAGGTGAGCTTATCTAAAAGCTCATCGTGGCGGAACCGGAGAAACATCTTAATCTCTTTTATGGTCTCTTTATACTCTCCGGAACTTATTTCCCCAACACAGGGAGCCGGGCAAAACCGTAATCTAAAATAAAGGCAGGACCGTTTGGGGAGATTCTTGCATGAACGGAAACCAAAAATTCTCCGTAGTATTTTGAAAGCCTGGCGCAAAAGTTTTACATTAGTATAAGGACCGAAATATGTAGAGGTATCGCCTTTTTCTTTAGTTTTTCTACGCGCTATAGAGACTGTAGGGAAATCTTCATCCGTAATCTTAATCCAAGGAAAAGTCTTATCATCTTTTAGGCTGATATTATATTGCGGCTGTTTCTCTCTGACTAAAGCAGCTTCCAATATCTGCGCCTGCGCTTCAGAGGGTGTCAGTATATGTTCTATACCCGCAATTTTCCCTACCATAGCCTGAGTTTTCGCAGCCAACTGCCGGGAAAAATAGGTTTGCACCCTTTTCTTCAGAGATTTCGCTTTACCGATATAAATGATTTTCCCTCCAGCGTCTTTAAATAAATAGACGCCGCAAGATTCTGGCAATCGCGCAACCACATCTCTCAGTTTATTATTACCCATTATCCTTTAAGGAGATTCTTGAGCCGTTCGGAAGGTACCATCATCTTTTTGGCCTCTTGGGGATGCCTTAGCTTCGTCTTGAGAACCGTCCCCCGGTTATTTTCGATTATTTTTTGCGTATCCAGAGCCACAATTCCTTTACTTCTGAGACTCTGAAAATAAAACAAAAACCAATGTAGGATAAAAAACCGAAGAAAAGGATAAAACTTAAATTCATCATTCTGGCTATCATCCCGTTAGCCAATGGCCCGATCCCCTCTGCCATAAAATAACAGACAAACCCCATACAGATACTAGCCAAGAGGGTGCGCAGAAAAGAAATAGTCACTGTCCCTACCCGGAAACCTCTCAGCTTTCTCTTTAAAATAATCAGGAGGATAAAGAAAGTGACGATTCCGGATAAAGATGTTGCCAAGGCAAGGCCGGCAATCTTTAAAGGGAACATAAAAATTATATTGAAGATAATATTCAGGGCTAAACTTAAAGTCGCTATCTTTGTAGGCGTGACTGTATCTTTTAAGGCAAAAAAACAGGACTGCAGGATCTTTTTTCCCCCATAAGCACATAAACCCAGGCTATAGAAAAACAAAACCCGGGCAGTAACATATACGGAATAGCTATCAAATCTTCCCCCCTGGAAAAGGCTGGAGACAATCAGATGCGCTAAAACCATAAAGGCCGCTGAAGCAGGAAGCAAAACAAAAAAGTTTGCGCGCAATCCCCAGGAAAGAGTATGTTTTAAATTCTGCTGGTTATCTTCCAGAGCTTGCCCAGACATGGTCGGTAAGATTGCCTGGGAAAGGGAATTACTGAAAATCCCCAAGGGGAACTGAATCAGGCGGTAGGCAAAATATAATACCGCTACCCCCCCTTCGCCTACGATCAAAGCCAAAGAACCGAATATAGAATCCACGAAGTTATTCAATTGATAGATACAGGAGCTCAAAAGCCTCGGCAACATCAGGATACCGATGGTTTTAGCTGCTGGATGCCGAAAACGCCTGAATAAATGCAGGCGAAAGCCCTTTTGATAAAGCAAAGGGATCTGTATAATTAATTGCAATGCTCCTCCTGCCAGAACGCCTGAACTTAAACCCTTGATGCCTTCCCCGAAAAGGATAGCGCATACAATAATCGAAATATTTAACAGGCAGGGGGCAAAGGCAGGCAGGGCAAAATGCTTCAGGGAATTAAGTATGCCCATCGAGTAAGCAGCCAGGCTGATTAATAAAATATAAGGGAAGATAATGCGAGTCAGCTTAATGGTAGTAGCCAGTTTATGGGGGTCGGCAATAAATCCCGGAGCAATCAGCCGCACAATAAAAGGTGCAAATATTATACCCAATACAGTTATCAGCGAAAGGATCACTAAGAGTAAATTTAAGACTACATTCGCCAGCTCCCAGAACTCTTCCTTACTATGTTTTGCAATATATTCGCTAAAAACCGGGACAAAGGCAGCATTAGTCGCTCCTTCACCTACCATATCGCGGAATAGATTCGGTATTTTGAAAGCAACCACAAAGGCCTGAGCATAGATATAAACCCCGAAGATCCTGGCGATAACCATATCACGCACAAAACCTAAGAGGCGGGAACAAAAAGTAGCGAATCCAATCACACTGGCAGATCTGGCAACTGATTTGTTTATTGACATGAGTGTTTAATTGTGGTAATATTCTCCAGATAATTAAAGATAAAACGCCTGCCTGTCGGCAGACAGGGCAGGCAGGGAGATAAAATGCCTAGACGCAGAACCTCATTAAAAAGGAACCGCGCAGATAAAAAACGACATTTGCGTAACTTAAGAATAAAACAGGAATTAAAAAGAACTATCAAAAAGCTTCAAGCGCTTTTATCGGCAAAGAATCTCGGCGAAGCCAAAACGCTCTTAGGAAAGGTATTTTCTCAGCTTGATAAGGCAGCTAAGAAAAGAGTGATTGACCCGCAAACTGCCAGCCGTAAGAAATCCCGCTTAGCGAAAAGACTTCTGCGCACCGCATAAGCAAATTACAAGCCGCTCTAATGCGAGGTTCGGCTTGAGCCTGCCTGTTTTTATATCTAGATCGCAAGTAAGCAGCAGCTTAAGCCTTTTTCTGGCCGCCAGATGACTCAATGAACTCCCCTGCCAGGCATGCCTTAATCCCCCCAAGATACGTTCCGGCCTTTCTCCATTTTCTAAAAGCTGGCTCAATACCCTCAAGGCATGAGCTGGCCTGCCTAATTCAACCTGCCGGCTCAAGGTAAAAGTATCTGATCGCACTGCTTCCCTGAAACGGTACACCTGAGCGTGCCTTAAGATGCCGCCGATAAAATCATCCCTGGCCGCAGATTGATTAATATCTAAAACTAATACTATCTGAGAATGGGGTTTTCGGCTATATTGAAGAATATAGTCCTTTACCTCTTTTTTAAGATCCTCTGCTCCCTTGATGACAAGCACTCTTTTCTGGGATTTCACCGGTAAACAGAGAATCTTTTCTTGTAATTCGGCAAGTTTTAATTCCCGGGCATACAACGTATCGGTGTTAAACTGTTCGGTCTCTTTGGCAAGTAATTCCTGTTTTAGCTGCTTAAGCTTGTTGTCTTTGGCGAGGCTATCCTGACCGATAAATAGGTATAAAGAGGATTCTTTGCTTACCATTGCTCAACGGCGCGCTCTACGATCCTGCGGGCTAAATCCTTAAGGGCATCATTTAAAGCCGTACCTTCGGATTTGGCTGAGCTGCCCGTGGTAAAATAGGTAGTATCTCCTGTAAAGTTCTTTTCTGCCCAGATCAGTCTGTTCTCTTTATTATTCCAGAGGGAGATATTGACCACCAGATTGATACGGTATTCCTCTACTACATCGTCGTCTGTATAGCGCAAGGGGTCTTTACGGAATTCTACCACTTCTCCTTTTAGGATTAAATCAGCGTTTTCCTTATGTGCGGGCCTGAGGTTCCCGTCAAAAAGAAACCTTTCGGTAATCGAGCGGGTAATATCTGTTTCGATCATCGGCCGGTAGATTTTATATTTATTGGCCACATCGGCATCGCTGGTTATATCAATTTTATTGACGAAGGGCACGATGTAAATAGTCTGGAACTTATCCGCAATCATTGAACGCGTGGTATAACCGCAGCCAGGATTAACAAAGGATAAAGAAATGAGGACCAACAATACCGGGGACCTTTTAAGCCACTTATGATATTTATTTGGCGCTAAACAATGCATAGCTTCTAATAAACGCGTCTTCATTTTTTCTTCTCCATAACCTGTAATCTTTCTAATGCTTTGGCTGCCCGGGGGCTCCGGGGATAATTATCCACTATATCCTGATAGTAAACCTTAGCTGCCCCATAGGCCTTCTGCTTTTCGTAGAAGATAGCGATATTATAAATACTTTCCGCCTCTTTTTCCCTTAATTCTTCAATATTATCCTGGGCCTCTTTAGAGAGCACGGCATCAGGATTGTCTCTTATAAAAACCTCAAACTGCTGTTTGGCTTCACTTGTAGCTACTTGGTCGTAATCCGGGCCGCGCGATGATGCTGCCCGGCAAGAAGCCAGTTGAAACTTTGCTGCCACCACCCAATTGCTGTCAGGATAGTTGGATATAACTTTATTAAACGCCTCCTCTGCCTCATAATACCTTAAAAGGCCCTTGAGGACCAAACCCAATTTATATTGCGCTGCCGGCGCCAGCGGTCCATAAGTGGAATTTTCTACCACCTTGCTAAAGATTTCTATCGCCGGATTTTCAACAGGCAGGGTCACGCCTAAAGACTTGCGCTTTGCCCCTCCTAAAAACTCTTCGCCGATTTTATATTCGCGCTCAATCAGTTCCTGGATCCGCTCTGAGAATGGGTATTTATCAATAACCTTCTGGTAAGATTTATACGCTTCATATAGATTACCCTGAACTTCTTCGGTCAAACCAAGATAATACTCCGATTCCGAAGCCTCGAATGATTTAGGGTAGGCTTTAAGCAGCTTCTTAAATTCGCGCTTGGCATTCTCATATTTCTTTTCATCATAAAAACTCTTAGCGAGCTCAAATTGTTCTTTAGGATTGGGTTTTACAGCGGTCTTGGGATTAATCCATTTCCCGGTCTTGGGGGTCCAGATCCAATAGGCATATGCCGGAGCGATAACCAGGCTCCAGCAGACAACAGCTAAAAGTAATGTTCGTCGCATAATAGGTTAATTTAACACAGGGCCTTAATTTTGTCAACAGATTCATGGAGCCTGGCAGGTCATGAAAAACAAAAGTAGGCAGCGGGCAAACGTACTAAAAAAAGATTGATCTTAACCAGGAGCGTAACTAACAGCTCATTACTACGGGCAAACAGCGGTGCCAGAAAAGGACAGGCCAACCCAGCTGCTACCAAGGCAAAACCGCAGAAAGTAATTAAAACCGCCAAAGAAGCAACGAATAGATTAGCCAACACGGTAACAGGGGAAAAAATCTGAAAATAATAGGCGACCGGCCCCATTGTGCCCAGCCAGGCTGAAAAAGAGACAAAGCAGCTATCGATAAGAAATTTTAGCGGTTTTGATTTTAGGGCAGGTATGCGCCAAAAAGATTGCAGGCGGTCGGAAAAATAGACAATAGATAATACGCTTAAAAAAGATAACTGAAAGCCTACGTCAAACAGTTGTTGAGGATTAACCGCCAGGATAAATAACGCTGCTAAACCGCAGGAATTATAAATATCCGGCTCTCTCTTGAATAGGTAAGCTAAAATAAATACGCCGGCCATCACCGTAGCCCTTACCACTGGCACAGAAGCCCCGGTTATCAGACAATAGAGGGCTAATAAAGGTATAGTGGTAAAAATTATAGTCCGGCGTGATAAACGTAATAATTTCAATAATAGGATAATTAGAGAACTTACTATTCCCACGTTAAAACCGCTCACTACCAGAATATGTACCGTACCGCTTTTGATCATAGCGTTATTGATCAATATAGGAATATCCCTCCTTTCCCCTAAAATCATCGCCTCCAGAATACTGGCCGCCAAGGGAGAAAGATATTGATCGAATATACCCTCAATCTTAAGTTTTAAATTCAGGGCGAATCTTTTAAGAATGCACCCCTGTTTTTTATCTGAACCGGGAAACCGACGGATAGCTATCGGGCTCATCAGCGAATATGTGCCCTGGCGGGCTAAATATTCGCGATAACCCCCTCTGCGAAGATTACCTAAGCGAAATGGCCGATAAATACAGCCTGTAATAATTAACCGGTCTCCGTAAAGCCAATCACCCTGGGCTTTTAATTTTACCAGGATATTCCCACAACTCTTTGCAACAGCATGACCGAGGAATATTTTTTGAGTCTTAAAAACAAAGCTGGTCTGATTATATTTCACATAGGGTTGGCTGGCGATAAAACCCTGGACGGTGATACAGGAATCTTTCCCCTGCCATAGGTATTGGCTGATATGACATTTAGGTAAGATCCGCGCATTAACTGCTGCCGCTATGCCTAAGAGGAATATTAATATATAGGAGGAAATACTGCATACCGGGCTGCTTCTTTGCCATAAGTAGCTAAAAACTAAAGATACTGACGCTAAAATATAGATTAAGATAAATCCTATCTTGAGCAAAGTGCCCAAAAGTATTCCTAAGGAGTATATAATCGCTAGTATGAATAAGGTATGCTTCATTCTATAAAAAACAGCTCCTTTATTTTTTCATAGCGCGACCCTCTGATACCTTTCACTTCTTTTAATTGTTCGAGACTGCTGAATTGTCCCTGGCTATTGCGGTAAGCAATGATACTACGGGCTAATTTCAGGCTGATCAGTTGCACGGATAATAAATCTGTCTCCGTAGCCTGATTTAAGTTTATCCGGTAAAGATGATTGTCGCAGCGGATAAAAGTCTTAAACGGAGGGCTAATCTTCTTTAGGTAATTTACCCCCAGGCCAATTAAAGCCGCGCAGCTTAAAAAAATAATCACCTGGCGCTCCTGACGGGTAAGGTTAAACATTGTAAATCCTCTCTCTCCTAAGATAATAGACGCAAGAGAAAGGATTATCTAACGGATTTTTAGACTACGATATTGATGAGCTTTTGGGGGATATAGATGAATTTCTTGATCGGCAGGTCTTTTAACCAGGGTTTTAATTTTTCATCCGCTAAGACTAATGCCTTAAGATTTTCTTCGCAGATATCACTAGCAACATCGATCTTGGAACGTACTCTACCGTTAACCTGGATAACGATGGTAACATTAACTTCAATAATCAACTCCGGGTCATATTTTGGCCAAGCAGCCTTAGAGATACTTTCCTTATTGCCTAATATCCTCCAGAGCTCCTCGGCAAAATGCGGGGCAATAGGGCTAATCATGAGGACCAGGCTGGCAAAAACCTCTTTGTCGGCGCCCTGCTGATAGATGGCATTTACCAGTTCCATCAAACTGGCAATCGCCGTATTAAATTTAAAACTCTCGAAGTCTTCGCTGACCTTTTTAATAGATTTATGCAGCGTGCGGATCAACTCAGGGCTAGCTTTTTCTTTCAAGTTATCCCGGATGCGCCAGAGGCGACTCAAGAACCGGAAGGCTCCCTCCATACCCCGCTGGTCCCATTCCAGTTCCGTCTCCGGAGGGGCGGCAAAAAGAATAAATAACCTTAAGGTATCTGCGCCGTATTTCTGTATAATCGTGTCAGGATCAACGATATTACCGCGTGATTTTGACATCACCTCCCCGTCTTTTAAAACCATCCCTTGGGTAAGCAAGGAGGTAAACGGTTCATCAAAACCCACCATTCCTAAATCCTTGAAGAACTTAGTGAAGAAGCGCGAGTATAGTAAATGTAAAATTGCGTGTTCAATGCCTCCTATATATTGGTCTACCGGCATCCAGTATTTAGCTTCTTCGGCGTCGAAAGGGCCCTTAGTGAATCCGGGGGAGCAAAATCTTAAGAAATACCAGGAAGAATCAAAGAATGTGGCCATGGTATCAGTTTCCCGGCGGGCACTGGACTCGCATCTGGGGCATTTTACATCTACGAATTTCTTAATTTTACCTAAAGGGCTACCGCCTTCTCCGGTAAAAGTGGCATCTTTAGGTAATTCTACCGGCAGATCTTCGTAAGGCACTGGGACTACTCCGCATTTCTGGCAATAAATAACCGGGATAGGGGTGCCCCAGTAACGCTGCCGGGAGATCAGCCAATCGCGCAGTCGCCAATGGGTCTGGATCTTCCCCATGACTTCTTTTTCCATCCATTGGGCAATCTTTACTTTCGCTTCCTGATTAGACATGCCGTCAAACTGTCCGGAATTAATCTGTATACCATCTCCCTCATATGCTTCAGTTATCCGGTCGACGGTCGACGGTCGACGGTCGACGGTTTGTATAACAATCCGCATCGGCAGGTTATGCTCCTTGGCGAACAAAAAATCCCTCTGGTCGTGCGTCGGTACAGCCATAATTGCGCCTGTCCCGTACTCCATTAAAACATAATCCGCAATCCATATAGGCACTTCCTCTTTATTAACCGGATTTATAGCATAACTGCCGCTAAATACGCCCTCCTTTTTGACATCCGAGGAGGTACGCACCACTTTGCTTTCTTTGCTAACCTTAGCAATAAACCTTAATACCTCTCTTTCCTGCGGCTTACCCTTGATTATCTCTTTGACTAACGGATGTTCCGGAGCCAAAACTATATAAGTTGCCCCGAAAATAGTATCTGCCCGGGTAGTAAAAACTGGAATCACCTTAGAGCTATCTTTCAGGCGGAAATATATCTCCACTCCCTGGCTTTTACCAATCCAGTTCTCCTGCATGGCAATAACCCGCTGCGGCCATTTATCCAGAAGCTTAAGGCCTTCTAGAAGACGCTCCTGATAAGCGGTAATCTTTAAAAACCATTGCTCGAGGTCCTCTAATTCTATTTTATTATGACATCTCCAGCATTCGCCGTCGATAACCTCTTCATTAGCCAGGGTGGTTTCGCAGGCAGGGCACCAGTTAACGCTGGATTTACTCTTATAGGCCAGGCCGCGCTCAAACATCTTCAGGAAGATCCATTGGTTCCATTTATAATAACTTTTGTCGCAGGTAGAAACCTCCCTCTCCCAATCGTAAGAAAAACCCATCTTTTTTAATTCCTGTTCCATCCACTTGATACATTTATGCGTCCAGATATCGGGTTTGGTCTTATTCTTGATTGCGGCATTTTCTGCCGGCTGGCCAAAGGCATCGAACCCCATCGGATGTAAAACGTTAAACCCCTGCATCATCTTAAAGCGAGCCAAAGCATCGGCAATCGTATAATTACGCACATGACCCATATGAATCTTGCCGGAAGGATAAGGGAACATCTCCAGGCAATAGAATTTAGGTTTAGCGGATACCCGGGCTTTGAATATTTCATTCTCCTGCCAGTATCCCTGCCACTTTTTTTCGATATCCTTGAAAGAATATTCCATCTTTACTTACCCTTGCTTAACCTGCGCACTGTTCTTAAATTGACCTGATCGTCATCTTCGGTCCTCTTGGGTGTCTCCAGTATAAAAGGTATCTCTTTTAGTTTGGGATGATTAATAATCCTGCGCATTGCCTCCAGGCCGATCCTGCCCTTGCCGATATTCTCATGCCGGTCATAGCGCGAACCCAGTTTATCCCTGCTGTCGTTAAGATGGATTAATTTGAGTAATTTCAGGCCTGCCAGATTGTCTATTTCCCCTAAGGTTTCCTCCAGGCCATCCTTAGTGGCGATATCATAACCTGCGGAGTAGGCATGGGCAGTGTCAAAACAGAGGCCTACTCGCTCTTTATCTTTTAGGCCGCCGAGGACTATCTTCTGGTGGATAAATTTGTAACCTAGCCAGGAACCTGAGCCAGAAGTATTCTCTAATAATATCCCTACCCGCGTATTCTTAGTCTTGGCGATAATCGTATTCAAAGCATCGCTCAGCCGTTTTAATCCTGCCTCCTCGGAGGTCTCTTTATGGCTGCCCATATGCGTTACAATATAGTCTGCTCCCAAAACCTCTGCTTCTAGTATATCTTCTATATACGCGTCAATAGAAGCATGATAAAGCCTCGGGTTAGGCGAGGCAAGATTAATCAGGTAAGGCACATGGATAAATACGGGTTTTATTTTTAATTTATCCTGCCGGCGTTTAAATTCTTCGATATCTCGGGGCTCTATGAAGTGTTCTCGCCATCTCTGCGGGCTGCGCGAAAATATCTGCATGGTATTACAGCCTAATTTATTCGCCTTATCCAGCGCTTCGTAAATCTTACCTACCCCGGAAATATGCACCCCTAATATCATAATATTTTGAATTATACCCTGTCCTGAACTAGCGCAAAGATGCCCTAAATCAATATTGAAATTATTATACCCCCTAAAAAGACAAGGTCAAGGGCTACTTCTAAAGCCAAAAAAGGACGAATGGGATTCGTCCTTTTTGTTTTGGTGGTGCGGGGCTTCTTGCCAATGCAAAGCGTGGTCGGCTTTGCTCAAAAATACAAAAATCAATGATGACAGGAGGCGGAAAAACTACAATTATTATACTCTATTCTAAGAATTATTCAAGAATTCTGCAGAGCAAGGATTAAAAGGGGTATATTATTTATTGTGCTAATTCTTCAGGATGGTGTTTTATTACTTTGCCCTCCACCATGTAAATAACATCTTCTGCGATATTGGTAGTATGATCACAGATACGTTCAAGATGGCGAGCGATTAGCAATAATGGCACAGCACGCGGTGCAGTACCAGAATCTTTTGCCATATAGTCATTAATCAATTCATTTTGAACTAAATTCCGTAACTTGTCTGCTTCTGAATCCGATAACACGACTTTTTTAGCTAGTTCTACGTCTTTTTTTACAAAAGCATCAATAGCATCCCGGACCATATTTTGCGCAATCACGGACAACTTAGGTATGTCAATAAGGGGCTTGAGGATAGGTTTATCTACTATTTCTAAAACACGCTGCGATATATCCACAGCTAAGTCTGCAATACGCTCAAGTTCTGCATTTATTTTCATTCCGGTTGTAATAAACCTTAAATCTCCTGCCATAGGTTGATGCCGGGCAATTAAATCAATACACTTCTCATCGATCACCAGCTCTAGCTCATCAATTTTATCATCGGTATCTATTACTTGCTTGGCCCCTTGTTTATCGCGATTCTTAAGTGCCTCGATTGATTTGTATATAGCCTCCTGAGTCATAATACCCATTTTAAGAATATCTTTATATAAAGTTTTTAATTCTTCGTCAAAATGTCTTTCCATATCTTCCTCCTTGCACGGAAAGTGCACACCAATTTATCCGATAAAATTGGGTGTTAACCGTATTTACCGGTAATATAATCTTCAGTGCGCTTATCTTTCGGCGTAGTAAAAATAGTATCTGTATTGCCAAATTCAATTAGTTCACCTAAAAGCATAAAACCGGTGTCATCTGAAACACGCGCTGCCTGTTGCATATTATGAGTGACTATTATTATAGTATACTTATTCTTCAGTTCACGCATTAATTCTTCTACCTTTGCGGTTGCCTGTGGGTCTAAGGTAGAACATGGCTCATCCATTAATAATAGATCGGGCTTAACAGCAATAAGCCTGGCAATACAAAGCCTCTGTTTTTGTTCCAAGGATAATCTCAAGGCCGGTGCATTTAGTCTATCTTTTAATTCATCCCATAAAAGAACGTCCTTGAGGCTTTTCTCGACAATCTCGTCCAGTCTATCCCTACTTATGCGCTCTGCATGAATCTTTTCTCCAAAAACAATATTTTCATAAATTGACAACGGAAATGGATTTGGCCTCTGAAACACCATGCCTACCTTTTTACGCAAAGCTACTAAATCTGTGTGGGAATTCAGAATATTAGTATCATCAATTAAAACCTCTCCGTTCGTGCGCACACCTTCAATCAAATCATTCATGCGGTTGAAAACCCTAAGCATTGTAGATTTACCGCACCCGGAAGGCCCGATTATAGCAGTTATCCTATTTGCCTCGAAACTAGAATTTATATCTTTCAAGGCATGGAAACCGCCGTACCAGAGATTTAAGTTTTTAGTAACTATCTTTGCCATTATCCAAATTTTCCTCTTATATAACCATCCGTGCGCTTATCAAGTGGTGCAGTAAAAATCTTATCAGTCCTATCTATCTCAATAAGCTCTCCGTTCAAGAAAAAAGCCGTCCTATCTCCTACCCTCGCTGCCTGCTTCACGTTATTTGTGACTAAAACTATAGCGTATCTTTCTTTTAGTTTTATCATTGTATCTTCTACTTTAGCGGTGGAAATAGGATCTAGTCCGGAGCACGGTTCATCAAATAAAATTACCTCTGGGTCTACTGCCAATGTCCTTGCGATACACAACCGCTGCTGTTGTCCTCCTGATAACGTGAAAGCCGATTCATCTAGGCGTCCTTTTACTTCTTCCCATAGATATGCTTGCTGTAATGCTTCCCCTACTTTTTCTTCTAATCTTTTTTTATTTCTTTCTCCGTGCATTCTAATTCCGTAGGCCACATTCTCAAATATTGATAATGGTAACGGCAAAGGCAATGCAAATACCATCCCTATTTTGCGCCGCAATACCTCTACATCAATTCTTTTTATATCTTCTCTTTCCAGTTCTACCGCTCCATTCATTCTAAAGTTTGTATTAAGGTCGTTTAAACGATTGAGCGTACGTAAAAAAGTTGTCTTTCCGCTATTTGCAGGCCCAATTACGCTTAAGATTTCATTGGCTTGGATTTCCATATTTACCTGTTTTAAGGCGTGGATAGAGCTAAACCAAATATTTAAATCGCGTATCTCAAATTTTACCATTTTTTCTTTTTCCTGAATTTATAGCGGATGATTATCGCTATTAAATTCACAAATAAAACCAATGTTAATAATACCAGTGCGGTTCCATATCTTATCTTCTCGTCAACGTTAGGCACTTGCGTTGAAATAACATAAAGATGATACGGTAAGGCCATTGCTTGATCAAAAATAGACTTGGGTAACTGTGGCAGATAAAATGCCGCAACAGTAAATAAAATAGGCGCTGTCTCGCCAGCTGCCCTTCCTAATCCTAATATAGTTCCGGTTAATATGCCAGGTATAGCATTTGGTAATACAATATGCCTTATGGTCTGCCATTTGCTTACGCCTAAGGATAAGCTTACTTCGCGAAATGATTGCGGAACGCTTTCCAAGGCTTCGCGCGAAGTAGTAATAATAACCGGGAGAATCATAATTCCTAGTGTTAGCGAACCGGCAAGAATTGATGCTCCAAACTTTAAGAATACAACAAAAAGAGCTAGCCCAAACAGACCGTAAACTACAGAGGGCACACCTGCCAGATTAACAATTGCTAATTTGACAATCCGGGTAAGTAGATTATCTTTGGCATATTCGCTTAGATATATCGCAGCCAAAAGCCCTATCGGTAAAGCAAAGATGATGGCGCCTATAACTAAATATAATGTTCCTACAATTGCTGGAAAAATGCCACCAGCACGCATTCCTTGTCGCGGTATATCTGAGAGAAATTGCCAGTTAATCGCAGGTAGCCCCTTTTGAATAATAATGACGATGATCAGCCCTACTGGTATTACTATTAAGAGTGTCGCCAGAAATAAAAAGAAAAATGCAATATTCTGTGTTTTATAAGGATTCTTCATTGCTGTTTTTTGTGCAAAAATAAATCTGCGGTTACGTTAATTGCAAAGCTAATAATAAATAGTGCTATGCCGATAGCAAACAATGCAAAATAATGTTCGCTACCTACTACTGCTTCTCCCATCTCAGCGGCAATAGTAGCGGTTAACGTTCTAACCGGAACTAAAATACTGTGCGGTATGACAGCGGCGTTTCCGGTAATCATCATTACTGCCATGGTTTCTCCGATTACGCGACCAATTCCCAGCATAACTGCTGCAAGTATGCCGCTCGATGCTGCCGGAAGCATCACTCGCCATATTGTCTGCCAGTGTGTAGCCCCCAACGCAAGAGCACCCTCCTTATACGTCTTGGGGATAGAATATAATGCATCTTCGGCGATGGAAACTATTGTCGGCATAGCCATAAAAGCTAACATTATTGAACCGGATAAGGCAGTTAACCCGGTTGGCAAATGAAAGATATTTTTTACTAAAGGTACAAGGGTTACCATTCCGATGAACCCTAATACAACACTTGGAATAGCTGCTAATAATTCTATCCCTGCCTTAAGGGCCTCTTTCGTCTTTAATGGGGTGATTTCGGCAATGTAGATAGCGCAAGCTACTCCTATGGGAATAGAAATAATTGCTGCGCCTAAAGTAACTAAAAGAGAACCGAGAATTAAAGGCAGTATTCCTAACTGTGCTGGTTCTGAAATAGGATACCAGCTCTTGCCAAAGAGAAATTTAAAAAGGCTTACAGTTTTAAATACCGCAAGCCCCTCTTTAAGCAAGAATAAGAAGATCAGCGCTACAAAGAATATTGAAGCTAAACCACAAAGCAATATCAGCTTTTCAATAACAAACTCTTTTAGCTTACGCATACCTTATTTGTTAACCGGCACAAAATCGGTTGCCAAAACAATATCCTGGCCTTCCTTAGAAAGCGCAAAATCAACAAATTTCTTAACCAACCCTTGCGGCTGGCCATTGGTATAAATAAATAGGGGTCTTGAGATTGGATATTTTCCATTGATAACGTTCTCAATGGATGGTACTTCATATTCTGATTTTTCGTCCTTAGCGACCATGATAGGTTTTTGTTTGCTTGAGATATAACCCATGCCGTAATAGCCGATTGCAGCAGGATTCTGGGCAACCTCGTCCGCAATTGCTTGCGAAGAAGAAAGTAACAACGCACCTGAAGCAAATTCTTCTTTTCCTTCGGGATTGCCTTTTCTTATGACGTGCTCTTTAAAATAGACGTGCGTACCGGAATTGACCTCACGGGAAAGAATTACAATCTTTGCATCCCGTCCCCCACCTTCTTTCCAGTTAGTAATCTTACCAGTAAAAATCTGAGCTAACTGGTCTATGGTAAGTTTAGTAACAGGATTTTTTGGATTCACTACTACTGCCAAACCATCCAGGCCAACTTTAATTTCAAATGGGTTTATGCCTCTTTGTTTAGCTAGGGCAATTTCTTTTTCTTTAATCGTTCTTGAGGCATTGGCTATATCGCAAGTGCCACTTATTAAGCTAGAAATCCCGGTCCCTGATCCGCCACCAGTAACAGCCACAAAATCACCTGGATTCTCCTGCATATACTTCTCAGCCCAAGCCTGAGCCAAATTAACCATAGTATCCGAACCCTTGACCTGTATTGAATTCTTATCTTTTGCGGCAAATGCCGAAGTCGCAAACATAACCACTATTAAAACGAATAACCATCTCTTAAACATATTTTCCTCCGTTTTTGTTTATAATATACTTTTTATATATTATACCTATATTAAGGCAATGTAAAATCTATGTAAAATCTTAAAATATTAATTTAAGCTTTGTTCCAAGCACATTACTATCTACCCAAGTATCTACTCCTTTAGTGCAGCGTAACATGTAATAAATTTCTGCTTTTACGTTCTTGGTGAGATTGAACGTAAGGCCGGATGCAAACCTGTTTTCGTTAAACTGGCTAATAGTCCCGAATCCGATAAATAGCTCATCAGATACATATGGTTGAATTTCCATATTAGTGAATTTCCAGGGAAATTTCACCGTAAGTTTATTTCGGTATCTCCAGCTATCTGCTTGATAGTTAAAATGCCTGTACTCTAGACGATTACGATCATCAAAGTTAAACCCTTTCAGACTACCTAATAAAGTAGCAGTCATATAAGGTTCCTCTTCGGGCTTAAAATTTCCTGATTTTAGTTCATAAACCTTTCTATAGCCTCCTCCAACATTCAGGTATTTATTCAGGACATAAGATAACCCAAGATCATAATGATGGTAATAAAATTGATTTGCGTTATCGCCCCAACGAAACTCTTCCTCTAATGCTATTTTTGTCTTATCATTGACTTTAAATTCTTCCACGTCCGTATTCCACACTTGAAAATCTCCGTCATCGTAAGCATAAACTTTCGTAGCAATTAACAGTAGGGTTAATCCGACTATCGCAAAAATCGTCCTCTTCATCTTCTCTCCTTTTAGAATTATGATTTTCTTTTAATTTAGCTATGAACCTAAACACATACAACAAAGCAATCTCAAACAACATCCCACCTCCTCTCATCAAATTCAGATGCAAAAATACGGTTATAAAGATCAATGACTCTTCTTGCTTCTTGATTACTTATTTTGTCAAAGAAACTTGCTATAGAATTTACTATTTTTAGAAGTATTCTTTTCATGAGGCACCTCCTTTTTATCCTTCGAATAAAGTATAAAATGGAGGTGTTAAATGTGCTTCAAGTGAAGGTAAAATGTGGGTAAAATTTCTGGAGTGTTATTTAGGAAGGATAAACCAAAACTTTGAGCCAAAGCCTTCAGTGCTTCCTACGCCTACGCTGCCACCGTGCAATTCCACAATGTGCTTAACAATAGAAAGCCCCAGCCCCGTTCCGCCGAGTTCGCGCGAGCGCGCTTTATCTGCGCGGTAAAATCGTTCAAAAATGCGCGGAATGTCTTCTTCGGGAATACCTATTCCTGAATCTTCTATAGTGATTTTAACTTTGCCGTTTATTTCTTCACTATAGACGCTAACAGAACCTTTCTCTTTATTAAACTTTATAGCATTATCAATTAAATTAGTAAATACCTGTTCTAATCTATCTTTATCAGCAGTTACCAAGATATTCAAAGGTAATTCGTTTCTAATTCCTATGGTCTTTTTCTTCGATTGTACCCTAAAGCCGGAAATAACTTCGTCCACCTGCTCTTTTAGATTAAAATTGCTCTTCTTAAGCACTATTTCTTTTGACTCCAAATGCGACAAAGAAAGTAGGTCATTAACCAGACTATCAAGGCGCCCAGCATGCTCCTGGATTATCTTTAAAAACTTACGGTTATTTTCCTTATCGTCTAAAGCCCCTTCAAGAAGTGTTTCTACAAACCCCTTGATGGAAGTAAGCGGAGTTTTCAATTCATGAGAAACATTAGCTACAAAATCGCTGCGCACAGTTTCTAGCTTTCTGATTTCAGTTATATCGTGTATAACTATCAGGCATCCAGTAGCGGCATTATTATCAAAAATTGGCGTGGCATTAACCTCAAAGATTCTACGCACAGGCAAAATCAGACTAATCTCTGCGGATCGTGGTCTGCCTTTATTTAAAACATTGTTTATAACCTCGAAAATATCATTATTACGTATCGCCTCCAGAAAAACTCTTCCTTCGGATTCTTCTTTTGAAACGCCAAATATCTTTTCGATTGTCGGGTTAATAGAGACTATGCGGGATGCTTTATCAACAACAATTATCCCCTCAATCATACTACTAAAGATAGCCGCGAGCTTCTGATTCTGCTGCCTAGCCTCCTTAATCTTATCTTCTATATCAGATGCCATCTTATTTAGGGTAGCTGCAAGCTCCCCTATTTCATCTTTGGGGGCCTGGATTATTTTTCGGCTAAAATCCCCCTCGGAAAATTTACGAGATACCTGAATCATCCTCTTAATCGGTCTGATAGTATGACTTGCTACTATAGAACCTAAAATAAAAGCAAGCACCAGCGCAAAGAGTAAACCGATAAAGACTACTCTCCTAATGGCGAATAATGTTTTTTGGACACTTTCTAAAGGAAGGGCTAATCTTAATATCCCCGCAACCTCAGTTTTATCTTTAAGCGGCAAAGCAACATATAGCATATCCATCTTCAAAGTAGACGAATAACGCGTATCTATCCCAATAGTTCCGGTCAATGCAACTTTTATCTCTGGCCGGTAAAGATGACTTTCCATCCGTGGAATTTCCATCTGGGATTTTTCCGAATCAGCCAGAACCTTGCCTTTATTATTAATAATTGTAATACGGCATCTTGTCTTGGAGCTCAAAGCCTTTACCAAAGAATCCAAGTATGGAATGTCTTCCTGCTTTAGGTGCTCAAGAGGAATTTGATTCTCAATTAAATTGGCCTGGGTGACTAAGGAAGACTGGATATTTTGGAGGGAATTTTCTTCTAAGTTTTTGTCTAAGAAAAAGGCGATAAAGCTAAAAGAAACCAGGATTACGAAACAATAGGAAAAGATAAGTTTCTGGACAAAACTAACCCTCATATTCAAATCTATACCCGTAATTTTTCACAGTAACTATACGCTTTGCTTCGCTCTTTAATTTTTTACGTAGAGTCCTAATGTGCACATCAACAGTGCGTGTTTGGATCTCAACAGCATGGTCAAAACCCCAAATAGTATCTAGAAGGTAATCCCTGGAAAGTACTCTCCCTTTTGCTTTTATTAAAGTCTTTAGAAGCTCAAATTCCTTTGCTGTAAGCTCTATAGGCCTATCCTTAACGCTCACCGCTATCTTTGACAAATCAATAACCAAATCCCCTAGCTTCAAAACTTCAGGAAGTTTATCTTTTTCTTTTGCCCGGCGTAATACCGCCTTTATCCTCGCAATCAATTCTCTTGGGCTAAATGGCTTGGTCATGTAGTCATCTGCACCTAACTCTAAACCAACAACTTTATCTGATTCCTGGGCTTTAGCAGTCAGCATAATAATCGGAATTGATGCAGTCTTGGTTTCTTTTTTAAGCTCCCTGCAGACTTCCAAGCCATCCATTCCGGGAAGCATCAAATCTAAAATAATCAGGTCCGGATGTTCTCTTACCGCATATTCGAGGGCATCCTCGCCATCCTGCGCAGATATAGTCCTAAAACCCTCTTTTTTAAGGTTATATTCAAGCATCTTGACTATATCTTTTTCGTCTTCAACTATTAATATTTTTTCTTTCATTATTTTTGTACCTTTTTTCCCGCTAATTCATCAAGCCCTACCTCTAAAACATCTGCCAACTTAAGTAATGTCTTAAGGGTAGGAGAATTTCCAATTCCTTGCTCAATCCGGGTAATTGTATTAAAAGATAAACCGGATTTTTCAGCCAGTTTTTGTTGAGACCATCCTTTCTTTTTTCGGTATTCTTTAATTCTTTTTCCTAGCATGCTTCCCCTTGACTATATTAAATATTAGTATTAATATATTGGTAATCAAATTATGGATACTATTTTATATATTTTAGCACCAAAATTGCTCTTTTCAAATCAATTTCCGCCCCTTGACATCATTGATTTTTGTATTCTTTGAGCAAAGGGGCAAATTTTTGGCGGCGGAAAAATTTGTTCTTTTGCCCGCGCTTTTCTAAGTACTGTTCGCGAGAGGCTTTGCATTGGCAAGAAGCCCCGCCCCAGCGGGGCGCCCAGTGAGGCTTCTGCCCACAGAAGCCGAGCGGTAAAAAGGGAACTACGGGAGCGCCGGCCAAGGCGCGGCGCATAGACATAGATTATTTTATTACTAGGTCTTTCTGGAAACAGGTTCTAACCTTATCCAGTAAAGACCACCAAAATAAAAAGGACGAATCCCATTCGTCCTTTTTATTTTGGTGGAGCTGGAGGGATTTGAACCCTCGACCTATTGCATGCCATGCAAGCGCTCTCCCAGCTGAGCTACAGCCCCAAAAAATTTTTCTCTTTAAAATTTTTTGGTCCTGAGGGCAGCGCCCGAAGGACCTGAACTTATCTATTGACCTTTGCTATTTTAGAATATAAAATAGCTTCCGTCAAGGTCGTTAGAAATACCAATGGTTTATAATAACATAATTTCTAACAGGGTCAATACAATATTGCCGGAGTGGCGGAATGGCAGACGCGGCAGCCTCAAAAGCTGTTGAGGGCAACCTCATGGGGGTTCAAGTCCCTTCTCCGGCACCAAATTTAATAAAACGGCCTACCTAATTTAATTATCTTTAAGATTATCGTTGCTCGGATGCGCTAGCGATAGCGAAATGAGGAAGCGAAAAAAATCAGAAATGGTCTCTTACTAATATCTCTTTAATTTTAGCCTTCAACATCTGAATATCTATAGGTTTAGTAATATATTCTTCTCCGTAGAGCTCAGAAGCCTTGCCCTTGGAGAAATCATCACCCATAGCCGAAAGCATAACTACCGGTATAGCTAAGGTTTCATTATCGTTCTTTAATTTTTTCAATACCTGAAAACCATCCATCCCGGGCATACGCACATCCAGTAATATTAAATCCGGTTTTGTTTTCTTGGCTAAGTTAATTCCTGCTCTTCCGTCTTTGGCGATTTCTACCGCAAAATCATCCGACTCTTCCAGGTTCATCTTAACAATCTTACAAAAATCTATTTCGTCGTCAATGATAACTATTTTATTTTTTTCCATCTGCGGCTCCTTCTTCTGTTTTTAGGGTAATAAGGACCTTTGTTCCTGCCCCTTGCCTGCTTTTTATCTCTATGAGGCCTTTATGCATATTGATTATATTACTTATTACCGAAAGCCCAAGACCTATCCCTCCCTGCGACCCCCAGGTAGTAAAAAAGGGTTCAAAGACCTTCCCCAGGTTCTCCTCTGAGATTCCCTCTCCGGTATCTTCTATTTCTACTACTATTATTTTCTCTCCAGGCTTAAAGTTATCTAAAATGCTTCCTGCCGGCTTCTTGAATTCTGCCTCATAAGTACGGATAAAGATCTTTCCTCCTGATGGCAGAGCCCGAATCGCATTTAAGAATATATTTACCAATACCTGCTCCATTTTATTCTTATCCACCAAAACCCTGGAGATCCCCCTGTTAAGCTCCCGGATAATTTCTATATTGCTGGGCTTAACAGGATGTTGAATTAAAATCAAGGTATTCTCAATTATAGAGTTTATATCTTCGGGAGATATATTTAATTCTGTTTTCCTGGAAAAGTCGAGTAATGTGCGCACAATATTATCCGCCCTCTTAATATTATTCTTTATCATCTGGAGCGCCTCTTGACAGGCTACGCTAGTCTTACCCTCCAGATAATCAACTGCCTGTATTATAATCGCCAGCGGATTCTTGACTTCGTGTGCCACCCCGCTGGCAAGCTGGCCGACTGCGTTAAGTTTTTCCGCCTGCACAAGCTGGTCCTGGGTCTCTCTAAGTTTAAAATAAGCCTCTTTTAATTTCTCTTCCGCCACTTTACGTTCTTCTATTTCCTTCATAAGTATCTTCTTGCGCTTGAATGACTCCCCGATCATTCTGGCAATATCCCCAAACTCATCATTCCTATCCTGAAGTCTTGCTATAAAATCCTCATTTTCAGCGTTTAAGGCCCAGGAGATAGACCTGAGCGGATAGTAGACCCAGAATATATACAGTATAAAAACCATGCCTGAGAAAAATAAGAGAACCGATATAATAATCGAGTACCTCTGCCTCATCTGCCGGTTGAAACTTCTGATGGCTTCTGATTCTACTTTCACATCGAGATATGCTACAGGTTTATTGTCCCAACTGCTCAATCCCATTACGAAAGCGACAACCCCCTCTGGTGGAGTTGCATTAAATAAGGCGTAACGTTTCTCCGGGGACACAACAAGAATCTTACCCTTTATCAGATAGGAAAGCTGGCTTAAATATACGCCATCCCACAATTTAACCGCAAAAAAATACCCCTTAGGTTCACCTTTTCTCTCGAGATCACTGGTAGGGTGAATCATAGCTGCACGTATCTCTGCAAGGCCCAAAGGAGTCATGGTAAAGAAATGGCAAAACGGCGATTTTCTAAACATATCTTTAATTTCCTGCAGCGAAAAAGACAGGCCGCCCAATAGTTCTTTATTTTGGCTAAAAACTTTATATCGCAATAAGCCTTCTGTATTATAAATCATTGACCCGTCCACCTTAAAGGTTGAAAGTGAGGAGTCGATGTTGGCCTCTGCCCATCTCAGGTTACCTGTTTTGACAAAAGCAACCATTTCATCCCAATAAGAATAATCGAGCGCATAGGTATCTAAAGAATCCCCTTTAAGTTGAACAATCTTATCGAAGGCTGCCTCCTGTTCTTGCCTTTTTTCCTGGATAAAAAGCAACAGTTGTCTTTTCTCATACCTTATATGGATAAAAATCGCCAACAAAAAAATAATAAAAGCCAGGCATAATTCAACAAATATGCTTGTTCTTATTTTCACCTATTAATCCCCTTTTACTCTTAAGAAAGAGTTGCGGCGTGGCTTATTCATTTAATAATATTCTTCTCGATGCAGTCTACCAATTCTTTTAAGGTTACCGGCTTGGCCATAAAGACGCGCCCGCCTATCTGTCCCCCTTTATGAGAAGCCGCCTCGTTTTTAGTTAGGGCTGCGGTTAGAAAAACTATCGGGGTATTTTGAATATCCTGGCTGGATTCTACCTGGCAGGCTATTTCTCCGCCGTCTATCTCAGGCATGATAATATCTAATAAAATTAAGTCCGGCTTAAATAACTTTATGGTAGAAATAGCATTTACTGCTTTGTTTTCTACTGCAACCTCATACGTGCCGAAGCCATCGAGGTTAGATTTTACTATATTGGTAAAATCCTCTTCGTCATCAATAATCAATATCTTCTTTTTTACCATCCCCGTCCTCTGTCTGCCTCAAGGCCGAGTATTTATTATATCACTAATTTAGCTATCCGGAATTTATTTTGCCCGCCTCAGAGCAATCCTGGGCAGCGCTAGAATGCCAAAAATTTACTTATTGCCGGATCCCTGGCAAGATAGAAAAATTTACTTAAGGGCGGTTGGTAAAATATAAGCCCCTATTCTCACTGGTACGAAAAAAACTTTCTCCGAGATGAGCCAAGATAACGCAATAGATGCGCCGGGCTATAATTCTATAACCCTTTTTGTTAGGGTGTATAAAATCGCTCTTAAGTCCGGGGCTGGTGATAATGCCTTTTAAGGTGTTGGGTACAAAAATTGCCTGGTACCTGCGCGCCAAGAGATAGAGTGGACGACGGTATTGTCCCAAGAAAAAACCAGTGCTTATATCGACAATGGCCACAATCGCCCCTTCTGCCTGAATCCTTTCTACTATCTCTTCAAGGTTCTTAGTGGTTACCTCAAGCGGGACCTTCTTTAAGAAATCGTTCCCTCCGAATTCCAGAATGACCAGAAGCGGCTGTTTATCCAGTACATCATTTTTAATCCGCTTCAAGGCATCTGTCGTGGTATCGCCGTCTATGCCGGCATTAATTACCGGTACACCGAGGAACTGGGCTAATACTGCAGGGTAATCCTCCCCGGGCTTTGCCCCATACCCGAAAGTGAGACTATCGCCAAAGCAGATAATATTCTTGCCGGAAGAATTTATATTCCTGATTTCTTTTCTCGCACACCCGTTTAAGACGATAAACGCGATAAAAACGATAAACGCGATAAACTCTAACTTATCTATTTTCATATTTTAACCTCAATTGTCCGCAGGCAGCCTGGATATCCTGGCCGCGCGACCTGCGCAAGGTAACCCTAATCCCTTTTTTAATAAGCGCATCCTTAAATAAGAGTACCTCTAATTTATTCGGCGGTTCAATACCGTACTCCTTAACCGTATTAGCTAAGATAAGGTTTATTTTACAATTAAGGCCGCTTAAAAGCTTGCTTAAATTAAGCGCGTCCTCTGCCCTTGCATTAACCCCCTTAATCAAAATATATTCAAAGGTAACCTGACGGTTGGTTTTCTGAATGTAATCCCGGCAGGCGCCGATTAAATCTTTGAGCGGATATTTCTTATTGACCGGCATCAGGCTTGATCTTGTTCTCTCGTCTGAGGCGTGCAAGGATACCGACAACTCAAGCTGCAGGCCTTCCTTAGCTAATCTTACGATTCCGGGGATAATTCCGACGGTAGAAATAGTAATCCTGCGCGCGCCTATACTCAGGCCATCGGGGGAATTAATTACCCTGACTGCTTTCATCAGGTTATCATAATTATCCAGGGGCTCCCCTGTGCCCATAAATACCAGATGAGTGAGCCTTCCGGATGAAACTTGCTTTAAATAAAGCATCTCCTCGATTATCTCCGCAGAACTCAAGTCCCTCCTAAAGCCGCTTAAACCGCTGGCGCAAAACCGGCAGGCAAACTTACAGCCGGCTTGCGTAGAAAGGCATCCGGTAACCCTGTTTTCAGCAGGGATGATTACTGCTTCTATCAGATTTCCGTCATCTAATTCAAAAAGCAATTTCTCGGTGAGGTCAATAGATCTAATTTTTTCTTTTAATTTGAGGCTTATAATATAGTAGTTATCTTTTAGGCGTCCTCTAAGACCTACGGGCAGATTGCGCATTTGGTTAAAATCCAACACCCTTTTTTTATAAACCCATTCGATGATCTGCGTGGCGCGGAAGGAATCTTCTCCCCAATCCCGTAAGACTTTCTGAAGATTTTCTAAATTTAATCCTTTGATATCCTGCATAGAATATTATTATATCATAAAAATAACCAGGGGTATCACGAAAGGACACCCCTGGTTACGGCAAACCTGCTTACCTAAAAGTTAGAAGCTAAACTTCAAGTTGGTATAAAACTGGTTTTCGTCGCGGAACTGGCCATTAGAATCATAAAGATTACCGTAGAAGTAATGTATGCCCAAAGTCAAAACCAGATTATCCATGATTTCAAAGTTAACCTTGGGTGAGAGTCTGCCATTGTTGTCATCGGTAAAACTCCAGAGCACCTCAGGCCTTAACCGCTCATTCATAAACTGGGTAGAGAGTTTGATCGTAAAGATATTCTCCACCTGATCGGCATAACCATAAGTATAGGCATTCATCGGATACTGCTGCGCAGCAGGAAGCCCCTTAGATTTTTCTTTAGCGTGCTCTAAGATATACTGGCTAAACTGCATACTCAACATATACTTAGTAAAGATATAGCGGTCAGCACCGATGAGCCAAAAGACATTATCCCAACGGGCGATCCTTTTCGCCGAGGCAATCGTCGGATCTCCGATATAGGTAGGCTCATCCTTATAAAGCGCAAAATCACCCCTTAAAGTAATCCCCTGCATTGGGCCGGAGTTGGTGAAACTCTTGTTAAAAGAAGCTCCATACATCTGGTAACGTTTAAAGGCCCGGTCTACCTTCCAGCTAGATAAGGGGCCGCCTGAACCGGCAGCAAGAATAGTTGTATTTCTAGCAGAGTAATAAAACCCATACAAATAGTTCAAGGTATAGTCCATATCACCGATGCGGTCTGACCACTGCAATCCAAAAGTAGAATTTTCCAACTTTTTCCCCGGAAAATAAATATTCTCATCCACCGTACTGCCCATCGCCAGCTGCGCCTTCCTCCAGTTGTCATACCTGGTATAGGAATAGAAAGTAAAAGGCGCTCCGATTGGCGCCGAAGTAGATTGTTCAAAATCCGGAATAAACAAAAATTGTAAGTTGGAATTCAATTTTGGCGTGTAATTAATATTAGCCATCCATAAGGGGATACGGATATCCTGTAAGTCAGGTAACCAATATTCGCTTAGGTCAACCGGATTAACCCTATCCAGGATAGCAATACCATCTGCCTGGCCCCAGGCCACCTGTTGTTTACCTAAGCGCAAAAACCAGGCATCCTTATTATAGTCCAGGTAACAATCCCTCAACCAATCCGTACGCTGGACATGCCCCATATAATGCTGTGCCGGGTCCAGTTTTGCCCTGGCATCATAGGCAGCGTCATACCAATATCTGGCCCTGGTAAAAAATACCAGCTCATCGCCTTTGATCTTATACTCTCCGGAGAGCTCCACAATATTCTTTTCCTTAGTCAAGTCACCGTTCAGATGATTAATCCTGAGGGAGGTTTCATTTTTGAGATAACCACTCAAGGTAAGCTTATCATTGGCGTAAACTGGACTGACTAAAAGAAGCGCTATTAAAATTGCTAGAAAACTTCTCACTTGCACTACCCCCTTTCTTACCATCTTGTCTGCATCAGCGTTCTCTCGCTAAACAGTTCCTCTGATAAGCCCTGATCGAACTTAATATTATCGTTCACTATCACGGTACGGTGACCTGTCCTTAAGTCTTTACCCTCCAGTATAACCTGGGTAGGATAATCCTTGCCGTTAACTTTGAAGATCTCAAACTTCTTAAAGATAGTCATAAACATCTTGTCCTTGGGATCGTATTTTTCTTCGTAGAAACCGCCTCCGGTATTCTTATCAACCCAGAGTATCCTTTTGGAATAATACCATGGTGACTTCTTCGGCCTGCATTCGATAACATAGCTGGGAGCATCCTTATAATAAGTCTGCTTGTCGAATTCGCAGGTATATCCCGGGAAATTCTCCTCCTTAAGCAGGGTGTAGGTTTCATCTTCAAACCTGCGGGTAGTAATATCCTCCACGCTGAAATCCGAACCCATAAATGAATCGTCGTTGTTAGCCGCCGAGATCTTCCTGATTTTCCTCAAGGAAGGTATCCAGAGCCAGGAATCGTTTTGCCTTTTGGGGTCCATATAGGTCCAAGTTAATGCGGCAAGACCTTTTACCTGCGGAGAGGTAAACATTACGATATCCTTATAGGCCATATCATCGGACTTTCTGCCTAAGGTAATGCGCATCCTGGCAGTTTCTTTTTCCCTGACAAAGCCGGACTTATCAATAAAATAGGCTTTGCCTGACATCTTGGTGTCATGGCAGAATTTGGTGTATTTAACAAAGTTTTCGATCTGCATAACTTCATCTACATTCATGCCGGCTTGCGGGGTGTGGACCTGAAAATACTCAAGCTCCTCGGCCAGGGCATACCCTGAAATTAAGGCCAAGCCCAGAAACAACAGAAACAATTTCTTCATCTTCCCCCTCCTTTTCTATTTCATTAAAAAATTGGGCTTCACGGTCATAATCATCGAAGGTAAGACCGCTAGTGTCCCAATCACATTAAAAAAGATAAAAAACCCCAGTAAAGCACCTAATCTTGCCTGCATTAGTATCGGAGACAACATCCAAGCAGTAATACCGATGGTGAGGCTAAGGCCAGTAAAGAATACTGCTTTGCCGGAAGTCGACATCGCCTTAACCAAAGCATCTTTTAAGTTACCACCCCCTTCTTTTAATTCATCCTTCACCCTTGAGACAATATAAATACCGAAATCATCGCCAAAACCAATCCCTAAGGCTACCATGGGAATCATTTCGGCGGTTAAGCCCACTCTTAGAAACCCCAGGATTCCAAAGACAAGCAAGGTTCTAAAAACCAAAGGGATAATCAAAAGCCATCCTGAGACCAGGGAACCGTAAGCAAAAACCAGGCACAAGAATACCAGGACAGAAGTAAGCAAGGAATTCGCCTTAAGCTGACTAGCTACAATCTGGTTTACTGCGGCCAACATACCAATATTACCTCCGGCATAAGAAAAACCTATTTCTTTGCTGCGATGATTTTTTTGAATCCATTCTTCGGTCTTTTTAATCACCTGGTTTATACTGACTGCGCAATGATCGCGCAGATCAACCTTGATATTAGCGTATTGATAATTGGGGCTTACCGCCGGGTCAAAATCTCCCGGGAATCCGGTCAAAGAATAGAGAAACATATATTCGGCTATCGTCCGGTCGTTATCGGGTATTTTATAATTCTGGCGGTTGCCAGCAAACATCGCCATATTCATTCCCTTCATATATTCTACCAGGGAAAGGGTGCGGCCGACGCTACCGACTTCCTTCTCCAGATAGCGTTGCAGGTTATCCATCTCCTTGAGGGCATCGCTGTTTAAAACAGCGTCCTGGGTTTTCCCCTCCACGAATATATAATAGGGGTCCGAAGTGGCAAATTTTTCGCTGGTGAATTTTTCTGCTTGGTTATAAATACTATCGCTATAAAGTAGAGATGTCCCCGGCTTTTTATCGCCCACCACTAACCTACTGGCTCCGAACATACCGATCAGGGAAAGGGCAAAAAATACTATAATCACTAACCAGCGGGAGGTCTTATTTACGGCTAGGCGCGCAAAATAACCCAGCACTTTACTGGTCAAAGTATTCCTTTCTTCCTTTATCACATCGAGCCTGCGCGGAGGCTTCATAAAAGAAAGAAGGTTGGGGACTAAGATAATCGTACTAAAGAATATACTCAATATCCCGAAACCTATAGCCACGGCAAGGCTTTGCACCATCCCCAATGGGACAAAAAATAAGGTGAACGGGCCTATGCCGTCAGTGAGCAGCCCGGTAAACGCCGGCACAAATAGATTGCGCGTAATATTAATCGCTGCTGACTTAGAATTACGCTTATGCCTACTCACATATTCATAGTAACGCTTGATAAATTGCACGGCGTGGCTAGTCCCTAACGCAAAAACCAGAAATGGCGCAAGCACAGTCGCAGGAGTCAGTTTATAACCGCACATAACCGTCATCCCCAGCCCCCAAAGCGTGGCCATAAAAGCAGACAAGAGAGGTAAAAATATCCCCCGCTTAGATTTAAAGGCATTGTAGAGTACAAGCGACATCGCTATGAGGGTAAAGATGAATAGGCTGGCCATTTTAGGCAGATAAAAATCCATCCAACCCTGTAGGACAGGTTGGCCGGAAATATAGATTTTGTGATCTGTATCTTCATATTTATTTTTTAATCCCTGCGAGATCTCAAATATATTCTTCACTGATACGCTTGATTCAAAATCTGCCTGAATTAAAGTAGCCCGGAAATCTTTAGAGACCAGAGGACCATAAACCATAGGGTTTATGATAATCCTCTGCCTTAAGGCCTCTAATTCTACGGGCGTCTTGGGCGGATCATGCATCAACCACTCGGTCTTAAAGCCTTCTTCATCCGCCTGAACATGCTTTACTTTACGCGCGGATAAGGACATTACTCTACCGGCATTAATACCGTCGGTTAAATAAAGATCATTAGTAATCTGCCAGACTTTATCTAAAGTTTTTAGGTTCAGGATTGTCCCGTTTTTAGCTTCAATAGCTATAGAAACCTGGTTTAGGCCGCCAAAGATTTCAATCAATCTGTTCTGGATCTTCAAATAAGGGTGTTTTAAAGGATAGAAATCGCCGAGATTAGTGTTAAAGGAGAGATCCTTAAGTTGATAAGCAAAAAATAAACTGGCAATAATACAAACCGCCAAGAAACCATAGCGATAGCGGATTAAACCATGACTGAACCAAATAACCAGTTTATTCATTAATCCCTGCTCCTTAAGCTTTCTTTTTCAACCTTACCGGCCCTGTTTTTAGGCAGCGAACTAGTAAATTCAAAATAATGCGGGATTTTAAAATGAGCTAGATGCTGACGCAAAAAATACCTAATCTCATCTTCGGTTAGAGTAGAGCCTTGTTTTAAAACAACAAAGGCCTTAGGCACCTCCCCCCTAAAATCATTAGACACGCCTATCACCGCTGCTTCGGCAACATCAGGATGTTTATATATCGCTGCTTCTACCTCCGGCTCAAAAACGATCTCCCCGCCTACCTTAATCATCTCTTTTTTCCTACCTACGATATAGAGATAGCCTTCGTTATCAAAACGGCCGAGATCTCCTGTATGAAACCATCCTCTACGTATAGCCAAGGCTGTTGCCTGGGGATCTTTATAATAACCATCGGTCACTACCCAGCTGCGCACAACTATCTCGCCTACCTGGCCTATCACTAACTCTTGATCGTGCTCATCGAATACCTTGACCTCAATCCAAGGGGCGGGAAGGCCAACGCTTTCCAGTTTAGTCGACCCCATTGGTATAACTACCGTAGGTGCGTTAGTTTCGGTTAAACCCCATCCGTTGATAAAGTTGGCCTGCGGGCAATGCCGGTGGAACCTGCGTAGGGCCTCCGCTGAACTGGGTGCACCGAATGAAACCAACCAATTCAAGCTAGATAAATCAAAACTTTCAAACTCTTTCAACTGCAATATGGCATAATACATCGATGGGACTAACCAGAAACAAGTTACTTTGTAATCCTGGATTAGCCTTAAGAACTCCAAAGGCACGAATCTTTTCATCAAAACCACGGTTGTCCCCAAAAAAACAATACTCTGAAGAAAAACCAAACCCCCCAGATGTGAAAGAGGTACGGCGCATAAAGCTATATCCCGGGCGTTTAAATCTACGAAGTAAGACATTGCCTTGGGAGGCGCACCTAGTTGCAGATAGTTTACCAGAACCCCCTTGGGCTTTCCTGTAGTGCCGGAAGTATAAAAAATAATCGCATAATCTTTATCTTCGGTTTTAACTTGCGGGGTTGAACTTTGGCCCTGCTCCAATAACTCTTCAAAATTAAAAAAACCACCCTTTTTCTCTTGGGAGACAATAATATGTTTTAAATTCGGGCATCTTTGCTTAATCCTTTCCGGCCTGACGCTTGGTTTATCTCTGGCAATCACGGCAACTGCCTCCGAATGTAAAATACAAGAAACCAACTCATCTTCGGTGAGCATAAAATCCAGCGGCACAGCCGTTGCTCCGATCGACCAGATGGCTAAATATGTGTAGATATATTCTAGTGAATTAGCAAGATAGATCGCAATGCGATCATTTTTTCTTATGCCTAAATTAACCAGGCTATCGGCAAGCTTAAAGACATAATCTCTCAATTGACTAAAGGTTAAAATTTTACCTTTGAAGATCAACGCTGACCTTGTCGGATAAATATTGGCATTATTATCTAAAATCGTGGCTATTTGCATATCTTATGGCGAAGGGTATTTTAGTAGCTCCCGGAATAAGCTTCCGAAATAGTAAAATTTTACTATTCTAGATTTTACTAAAAAAAACTGCTTCTGTCAAGTTTGTTTTTATCAGGAATAAAAGACTCTGTGATTATAAGGGTTAGCTGATTTCTTCTATTGGTAGGATGAAGGCCTTGATTCCTTCGTATCCGAGCTTCTTCTTTAGTTCTTTTATCTTTGCCATAATCTCTTTAGCCTGCGGGTCCTCACAGGCAACACATAAAAGATTGTTTCTCCCCGGCCATATGTCATTACCCAGATGGATTCCGGAAGTGCTACCCCGGCCGAAAACAGCGTTAATCTTGGTATAATTCTCCAGGAAACAAGCCCCTAAAGCCTCCATTACTTCTGTATCTATCGCCTCGTTATAAACTATCATCACCATCTTAGCCATTATTTCTTACCTCCTTACGACAGCGCTCTTACGGTGAAATACCGCATAGAGCGTAGGAACAAAAATCAGGGTAATCAGCGTAGAAACTGTCAGGCCTCCGAACATGGTAATCCCCAGCGGTTGCCAAGTCTCTGAACCTATACCACTTGAGAATGCTAAGGGAAATAAGCCTGCCAGGGTGGTAATGGTAGTCATTAGAACCGGCCTTAACCTGTCCCTTCCGGCCTCAGTTACTGCTTCATACATGAGAAGGCCGCGGGCCCGTAGAATAATTATATAGCTTATCAGGACGATGGCGTTATTGACTACTACGCCCATAAGCATAATAATGCCTAAAAAACTTATTATGTTTAATGTCATTCCTGTAGCCAATAGCGCCCAGATTACCCCGATAAAGGTAAAGGGGATGGAAAACATGATGATGAAAGGATCAAGCAGAGATTCAAACTGGGCAGCCATAACCATATACACCAGTATAATTCCCAATATTAATAGAAGGAAGAGGTCTTTAAAGGCCTTGGCCTGCTCCTCTGCTTCTCCGCCGAAATTAATAACTACATCCGCGGGTAAAACAACCCCCCCTAACTGCCCTTTAATATCCTCTATCACTTTGCCCGATGAGCGCCTGAAGGTATTGCATTCTACCTTGACTACCCTTTCGCGGTTCAGGCGTTCAATAGAAACAGGACCGAAGACCTCTTTTACCCTGGAGATATTAGATAACCTTATCTGCTTCTGATTAGACGGAGAAATTATGGTCAGGTTCTCTATATCCTCTATCTTCTTGCGCGATCCCTCTTCCAGCCTAACCGAGATATCGTAGGTCTCTCCCTTCTCGCGGTATTTAGTAGTAGCATTTCCCTGTATATAGGTATAAAGGCTGTCGGCAATAGTCTTCATATTTAAACCAAGGCTAGAAGCCTTTTCCCTATCCAACTGTATATTAAGCTGGGGCATAAGCAGCTCCCGGGAGATAGACACATCTACCGCACCTTCGGTATCCTCCATTATCGCTTTTACTTTCTCGGCTACCGTATCGGTTACCGCGAAATCGTGGCCAATAATCTCAGCCTGTATAGTCTTTCCTCCTCTGCCGCTAATCAGCCTGCCGATAGGGTTACCCATTGAAACGTCAATCTTCAATACCCCTGGTATCTGCTTTATTTTCTCTCTTAAGGCCTGGGATATGTCTTGCATCGAGCGTTTTCTTTCTGTCTTAGGCACCAGCTTTACGCCACCGGTTATAATATGGGTCCCGGAACTCTGACCCATAGCCCTGGCCCTTCCCGAAGTCTCTCCTGTGCGCACAAAAATGAATCTTGCTTCAGGCGCGTCTTTTTCCAGAATACTTTCTATTCTACTGGCGACTTTATCGCTTTCTTCAAGCCTGGTCCCCAGTGGCAGATGAATAGTCAGGCGCACGTCTCCGGTATCCTCCTCGGGAACAAATTCATTCCCAACAAAGCGAATCAAAACCAGGCTGAATAGAAAAACTACCGAGAAGCCGATAAGCACAAGTTTTTTATGCCTCAATGACCAGCCGAGAACCCGGGAATAGAAATCATCCCAGGACTTAAGCATCCTTTCGGATACGCCGTAGAATTTACTAATCAATCCTTCCTTTTGCCGGAAGGCCGCTGGACTTTTCATCCATCGGGAACAAAGCATGGGGCTGAAAGTAGTGGCGGTAAAAAGGGAGCCCAGAAGAGTAACCGTAACAATTATAGCCAGCTCTCCAAACATAATTCCGACCACACCCGGCAAAAACAACATGGGCAAAAAGACTACGACCGTAGTAAAGGTAGAAGCGGCTATGGCCAGAAACATCTCCTGAGTTCCAAAAATAGCGGCTTCCTGCGGACGGTTACCCCTCTCCAGCTTACGGGAAACATTATCTACTACAACAATGGCATTATCTACGACCATGCCAGTGGCAATGGCCAAGGAAGAAAGGCTGATGACGTTTATGGTGCGGCCGCTTAAAAAAAGATAGATAAAAGCGATTAAAAGAGAGAAGGGGATAGTCAAGGCAATGATTAAGCTGGATAAAAACTGCCTTAAGAAAAACCAGACTACCAGTATAACCAAAATTATACCCACCCATACCGAAGACTTGAGCGAATCAAGCGAATTTATGATATCCTG
>Ga0172375_10000673_pt1 | contig 54853 bp, 55 predicted proteins | sample LakKiv1m_FD_114537 | JGI IMG/M metagenome (GOLD analysis project Ga0172375, IMG submission 114537) | Freshwater microbial communities from Kabuno Bay, South-Kivu, Congo - kab_092012_11.1m | ecosystem: Environmental > Aquatic > Freshwater > Lake | place: Democratic Republic of the Congo...
GCCTCACCGAGACGATCGGCGACGACGTACGGATGCTGGTGCACGAGTTCCGCAACGAATTCGCGGACGTTTTGGGGGAGCACGACAGGCCCGAGCTGGTAACCGTATCGACGCCGAGCTATGCGGGCACGCACATGGAAGGCTTCCACGCCGCAGTGCGTGCTCTGGTGGAGCAGCTCGCGGAAGACGGCCCGAGGCACGGAGGTGTGAACCTGCTGCCCGGTTTTCTCTCACCAGCGGACACCCGCCATCTGCGAGAAGTCACTTCGGATTTCGGAATTCGGGCAACGATACTTCCCGACATTTCGTTGACGCTCGACGCGCCCGCGCTTGAAACGTACGAAAAACTGCCGTCCGGGGGCACGCCTGTTGCCGAAATCAAGGCAATGAGCCGCAGCCGGGCGACCATAGAGTTCGGGCGAACCCTGCCGCAAAAGCTCTCCGCGGGGACATTGCTTAGCGACAGATGGGCTGTGCCCAATTTCAGCATCGGTGCTCCGATCGGTTTGCGAGAAACTGACGCGTTCTTTGAGGCGCTTGAAGAAATCAGCGGGCGCCCTACCCCGCCTATGCACGAACTTGAGCGAGGCAGGCTCGTGGATGCGTATGTAGACGGCCACAAATATTTGTTCGGCAAACGAGCCGTGGTGTACGGCGAAGAGGACCTCGTTGTGGGCATCGTTTCCTTCCTGGCGGAGATCGGCATTCAACCGGTGCTCTGTGCATCGGGAGGCCGCAGCGGTCTGTTAAGAGAGTCCATTGAAGCGGTGACGTCGGGACTTCTACCGGAGCCGCCCACCGTACTCGACGGCGTCGATTTCCACGAGATCGCAGGGACAGCAGAAGAACTGGACCCGGACTTGCTCATCGGGAACAGCAAGGGCTACCACATCGCGCGACAGTGGAAGATTCCGCTGGTGCGGGTGGGATTTCCAATCCACGACCGGTTCGGCGCTGCTCGCGTGTTGCACGTGGGCTACCGTGGAGCTCAAGTACTTCTGGACCGTATCGTCAACACACTCATCGAAGCCCGCCAAGAGGCTTCGTCCATCGGATACTCATATTTCTGAGAGGAATCGACCAATGAACCTCCAGCCGGCACGCTCCGACCACCCTTGTTTTAACGCCGCGGTCAAAGGAACCTGCGGCCGAGTGCACCTTCCGGTTGCGCCCAAATGCAACATCAAGTGCAACTACTGCAATCGGCGTTTCGACTGCGTCAATGAGAACAGGCCAGGTGTGTCCAGCGCGGTGCTGAAACCGCACCAGGCGCTCGCCTACCTGAAAAGGGTGCTGGACAAAACTCCGGCCATCACCGTTGCCGGCATTGCCGGCCCTGGCGACGCATTCGCGAACCCTGACGAGACCATGGAAACACTCCGTCTCGTGAAGGAAGCTTTTCCGCACTTATTGCTCTGCATTGCGACCAACGGCCTCAACCTTCCCGCGCATGTGGACCAACTCAAGCATCTTGGCGTTACGCACGTCACCGTAACGGTGAACGCTGTCGATCCCGAGATCGCGGCCAAGATCTATGCATGGGTGCGGGTGGGCAAGGTGATCCTCAGGGGCGTGGATGCGGCCCGGACGCTGCTGTTGCGTCAGATGGCCTCTCTTAAGGCGCTCAAAGAGCACGGTATGGCGGTCAAGGTCAACACAATCGTCATTCCTGGAATCAACGATCATCACGTGGATGAAGTTGCCCGCACCATGGGCGACCTCGGGATCGATATCCAGAACTGCATGGTGATGTACCCCAACAGCGGCACACCTTTCGAGAACAAACCCGAACTGGACGCACAACAGATCGCGGCCATACGGGATTCGGCCGCGCGCTACGTGCCCCAGATGCTCCACTGTACACGGTGCCGAGCCGACGCCGTGGGCCTTCTGGACGACGACAAGCGGCCGGAATTCGAATCGTGCCTTGCCGAATGTTCCGCCGCGCTGCCTCCCCTCGCAGCCGACAAGCCGTACGTGGCGGTGGCTTCTCTCGAAGGGGTGCTCGTAAACCAGCACCTCGGCGAGGCGGACCGCTTCTTGATCTGGACGCGGACCGACTCGGGATTCGCTTTCGTGGAAGAGCGACAGGCACCATCTAGAGGAGGCGGACACCTGCGCTGGCTCGCCATGTGCGACCTGCTGAAGGACTGCCGCGCGGTGCTCGTGAGCGCTGCGGGCGAAACACCGCAGCAGTTTCTCATGGAGCACGACATCTTGCCGATAGAGATGACAGGTTTCATCAACCTTGGACTGGAGGCGGTGTACAATGGCGGCAGCCTCTCGGCCCTCAAGACCAGACGCAAAGGACTTGGCGGCGCCTGCTGCGGCAGCGGCGAAGGCTGCGGGTGAGAAGGACAGCAAGAATTCCGGGGAACCCTTTTCTCGGTAAAAAAGGGTCAGAACTGTCCAATGGTTGTGAGACATCCCCAAACACGGCACGCGGCATGTATGGGCGGGATTCATCCCCGCCCGACGGCCACAGAATAGCAGCGGGCGGGGATGAACCCCGCCCCTACATCCCTTCGCAAGTCTGCCGGATAGTCTCCATACCTCATATTCATCGTAGGGCCGGCATCCTTGCCGGCCATCTCCAAGTCCTTGTTATCTGTCTCGACTGAATCTCCCGTGACTCCGCCTGCCTGTCCAGCTGCAATTGACGACCGAACCGCCGGGGGTTTATCTGTTGACCTCTTTGGCACCATCCCCTATCCTGGAGAGGAGACAGGAGGGGAGGTGCCATGATGATGAAAAAGGAATGGCGGTTTCTCAGCCTTAGATGGTGGGTGGTCCACTTCGTCGGCTTCACATTGGTATATGCGGCGGGCCGCCTGGCGTCGACGCTGTTGGCGAGGTAATCGCAATGCTGCGAAGAATTATGTTTCCGAAGCCGGGCTGGGTATTCCTGCATATAATCGCGGTCAGCGCCTTGTTCCTGCTGGGATATTCCGTTCACTGGCATTGAGGGGGTCATGAGTACGCAGCGTCTTCAATTGTGGGTTGCGCTAGTCTGCATTTCCATCGGAGCGCTCATGCTTCATTACCGGATTCATCCGCCCCAGGAGAGCTTGACTCACTTTTGGCCGACCTTCTTTTCGACCATCGATTTGGTCCTGGTGAGTATTCTCTTCCTCTTCAGAAGTACTGCCGTGTGGGCGTTATTGCTGAACAGTTTCTTTGCGTTTCTTGGCATTATCATGATGAGCGATCTGTCAATTGACGCCACCCTGAGAGGCGCTATTCAAATCAGCCCCAGGGACCAGCCGGTTGCTTGGCTCTTGCAGACCACGTTTCCGGATAGTGCAGTCCTCTTGGGAGACATGCTTGTAGGAATGGCATTGTACCGGGTGATCGTCACTGGTCGCGAGAGGCATGCGTAATTGTTGACGGTTGCATCAATTGATCGAGACGAGCGGCCTTGTGCCCGGGATCGTATGTATCGGTAGACCGTCAAATACTGCACTCGATATGAAGGAAACAAAAATTGAGCAATGATTTGAACTCGACCATCGAACAGTCAATTAGTGATTCAGGAGATGATTACGCGGTTCCGTCGCGGGTATTCTCGCCGATTCAGGCTGTTTCCATCTATGCTTTCTTCTTTGCAGCGGGCCTGCTCTGTCACTGGTGGGGACTTGAGGCCCGTACGGTTTATGACGGAGCCTATTTTGTCAGCTCCAAGAAGACGGTTTTCGAGTCCCACGACGTGCTGCGCGTAATCAGTATGGTTCCGGCCAGGCCTTTCTTCCTTCTGTCGTTCTACGTCAATTTTCTCCTTAGCGGCCTTGATCCCTTCTATCTTCGTATTGGAAACATTGCCATTGTGGCGGGCAGTGGTCTTGCCCTTTCTTTTCTCGTTTCGATGATCTTTTCGATGCCCAGGCTGAGCCTGCCTTACTCCCTGACGGCGAAGCAGGCGGTCAGCGTTCTGGTGGGGCTCATCTTTGTGATCCATCCGTTGCAAAACTTCGTGAACTTGTACGTGTGGCAGCGAGAGGCGGCCATGGCCTGCCTCTTCGTCTTTGCCGGACTGGCCGTGTATGTGGCAACTCGATCCGGCCGGCTTGCCAAGCCTGTGGTGGGATATGTTCTCGTATCCCTCATCTTCCTTTTGGGAATGCTCAGCAAGGAGAACGTGGCCGTACTGCCGTTGCTTATGCTCGCAGCCGAATTGACTCTATTCCGCCGGAATTGGAGGGAGTTGATCAATCGCGGCGCAGTCATCGCCATGACGCTTGTGCCGAGCGTGATCGCGTATCTGCTCGTCACCAAGCTCCTCCACGCTCCACACAGCGAGTTGGAGCAGGGAATCGTCTACCGACTATCGGTGTACTACGCATCGGGAGGCATCAGTTTCGCCGAAGTCTTGATGACTCAGTGCCGGGTCTTCTTCAGCTACCTTTTCATGATGCTCTTCCCGTTCGCCGGCGATGTGGAATTCATGAGAGCCATGACTGTCTCGCGTTCGCTGGTCAATCCGTCTGAGACGCTTGCAGCGGTGGTCGGCGTGCTCGCGATCGCCGCCGTCGGGATCTCCCTCGTGCGTCGCCGTCCTGTGATAGCGTTCGGAATAGCCGTCTTAGTCATTAGCCTTATACCGGAATCATTGCTAATCCCGCAGTATCTCTTTTTCGGGTACCGAGCGATTCTTCCCATGGCCGGCCTGTTGCTCATCTTGGCTTTGGCGTTGCTGCCTGCGGCCGAGTGGGTGACTGCCAAGAGCCGTGAGGTGCCTGCCGCGGGATTCGCGGCCGCAACCGTGATTCTGGTGGCACTGTGCGGACTGGGTTGGGTGACAGCGGAGCGTGCCTCCCGGTGGACTCATATATCCTTCTGGACCGATCTGGCCGACAGGCTCCCACAGTATTCGCACGATGTGCAGAAGACCCCGTTTCTCGATATCACGGCTAACTGCATGTCGGTTCTTGCCGCCGACGGCCTGCATCAACAGACTTTAGACCTGTTTCATCGCGTAGCTGGCGGAAACGTTGCGGCACGCACCGTCAGTACCGAACGCCCTGACGCGGAAACCGCCATCGGGCAATTCGTGGCAACCTACGGGGACACGGGAGGAAGAGCCGGCGGAGCCCTCATCTCTCTCGGTGTGGCACTCCAGCAGATGGGCCGCCAGACAGACGCCGTGATCGCGTACCGCAAGTCCGTCGAGTTGGATTCACGCCATTGCGACGTCCATATCACCCTGGGCGTGTTGACCGAGACCGCGGGAAATCTCGAAGAAGCGATCGGTCACTATCGAAAGGCTATCGAGACCGACCCCGGATCGGCAGTTGCCTATAATTGTCTCGGGAACGCTCTCAAGAAGTCGGGAGAAGTCTTCGACGCGATGCAGGAGTATGCCAAAGCTATCGCGGTGGCGCCAAAGGCTGTCATGGGGCACCACAACCTCGCAATGGCCCTGCACGAAACCGGCTATCCCCGTGAGGCTATTGCCGAATACCGCAACGCACTCGCGTGCGAGCCGGACTCGGCAGACATCCACCACAAACTCGGTCGATCCCTCGCGGAACTCGGTGAGTTCACTGAAGCTTGCGAGTATTACAAGAAAGCCGTATCGCTGCAGCCGGGATTGGCCGTGGCGAAGGCCGACCTCGCTCTCGCGCTGGAAACCACAGGCGACTTACCGGCAGCACTCGATCAGTACAAGGAGGCCGTATCCGCAGACCCGAACTCCGCCATCATTCAGATGTTTTTTGGAAGAGCGCTCGCTTCGTCAGGCCGGTTCGCTGAAGCGATGACAGTTTTGAACCGAGCTGTCGCTCTTGACCCCGGCCAACCGGCTTCTCACTACCTTCTGGGACTCATCCTGGAGCGCACCGGAAATCTCTCACAGGCTCTGCCGCATCTCAGAAAGGTTGTGGAACTGGATCCCGGATTCGTGGACGGCCATCGGCATCTTGGGCTCCTGCTATCCCGATCCGGGAACTTCGAGGAAAGTATTAGGCATTTGAAGACCGCCGAGTTGCTCGACCCTTCTGACCCGAGGACCTGTTTGTATCTGGGATGGGCACTGGAGTCCACGGGAGCACCTGCCGCGGCAGAGGCGTACTATCGGGCTGCAATCAATCTCAAACCGGACTACGCGGAGGCTCACTACGGGCTGGCTCGCGCTCTTCATGCCGGCGGAAATACGGAAGAAGCAATTGGCGCATATCGTATCGCGATTTCATACGCTCCCGATTTGGTGGAAGCACATACAGACATGGCCATTGCCTTGCTGCACCTCAATCGAGTGGCTGAGGCCATCGTGACACTGGGTAAGGCGCTTTCACTGAACAAAGAGAGCACACAACTCTTGTATGCGCTCGGGGTAGCATACGCCCGAATGAATGACAATGCCGAAGCTGCGAAGTACCTGCAAAAGGCGCTGGACAGGCAGCCGGATCACGTCGCCGCAGCGGAGCAGCTCCGCGCCTTGCGGGAGAAGGCCCTTGGATTCCGATGAGTCCTTGTCGAGTTTGGCCGCGCCCATCAAACCGGCAATCTGCTTGACAGATCCAGCCGGCGATCTTACGATGAACGGAGAATAGTAAATGGGGCGCTTGAAAGAGGGCTCGCATTGATGTCAGTTGCGTTGCAGGGCCCAGGAGGGGGTAATGAGAAGCCATCGGCTGTGATGAACGTGAGATAACGGTTCGGCGGCGCAGCGCGGAGCCTTAAGCGGCTTGAGGTCGAGCTTTCTTATTCGCCGGACCGGACATTGATAGATTGGTGAGCAACGCTCCAATGAAATGCAGACGATGAGGTTAGGCTCCAGGAGTGCTCAAGCACGCTTACGGCGCCTGAAACTTGGTAAAGCTGTAACATCTCGGGGAGGGAGAGCAATGGTATTATCATCGAACCGGCTGATGCTTTCCGTATGCGCAGGGTTCATTCTCGCGTGCTTTATCGCAGTCTCCACAGCGTGGTCCGCCGAGCCCGTCGGCAAGATCCGCCGTGTGCAAGGCCAAGGATTTCTCCTCCGTGCCGGACAGGCAGAACCCGTCCCGGCCAAAGCAGGCGATCCTACCTATCTTCAAGACGCGATCATCACCGATGCCGGCACCGACAGCAAGATGTGGTGGGGCGGTCCGGATCGGTACCCAAGCGACATCTCGCTCGGCAGGGGATCCGTGTTCCAGTTTGCCGGGTTTGAGACGCGGGGCCCGTCATCTTCGTTTGCGGGTCAGATGCTGCAAGGAATTGTGCGCTTCAGGAGGAGACTGCCGCAGTTGACCCCGCCGGCATCGTTCATGGTGATCTCTCCCACCGCGTATGCCATGATCATGTCCACGCCAGAACCTGCTGATTTCGTTATTGAAGCGGCCACCGAAGCAAGGACTTCGATAACCGTAATTCGAGGTGAAGTCCTGGTATTCAGCATTAGAGAAGACTTGCAGGAGGACAAGCGCCTTCTACGCTCGTGTCAAGCCGTGGTAGTGGAGAAGGACAAGGCGCCCTCGAACATAATGAAGGTGTCTCCTGAACTCATGCGGGCCCTCATTGATTTCACGACGATCCCCGGAACGCTCCCGCGAGATGTCCCCTCATGCGAGGTCGTTCCTCAATTGAGATCTCCTGTGCCGCCGATCTACTATGAAAGCATACAGCCTGATGTGATCTTTGTACCGCAGTATGGCCCGGGCTACATACCGTTCCCCATACCCATTCCCATCCCGATTTATCCGACGTACCCAACGTACCCCACGTACCCGACTACCACCACCACTACTACGATACCCACAACGACGACCACTACTACTACGCCGACTACGCCAACCACTACCACGACACCGACTACACCGACGACGACCACCACCCCCACAACCCCAACCACCACGCCCACACCGACCACGCCAACGACCACGACGACTCCTACGACGCCGACAGCCACCACCGTACCAACCACTCCGGGAGGTACCACGCTTCCGACTTTCACAGCGACGTTTCCTACGAGCACGGTCACCCTGCCAACTGGCACCATCTTTCCCACCGGAACCGCCGCGACGCTCCCCACCGGCACCTTACTTCCCACGGCCACCATTTTACCCACGGGAACAGCAGCGACTCTTCCCACAGGTACGTTGCTCCCCACTGCGACCATTTTGCCCACAGCAACCGCATTGACGCTCCCGACTAAGACGCTGCCCACATCCATGACCTTGCCCACGTCAGTGACCTTATTACCGACGTCCCTGATCGTCCCGACCAAGACAGGAGTAACCTTACCGACGTCGATGATTGTGCCGACCAAGACAGGGGTAGCCTTACCAACCAAGATGACGATACCCACGGCTCCGATGGGCACCGTTCCAACATCGCTCACATTGCCCATTAAAACGGGAGCGACCATTCCGACGAAGATTCTCACGCCCACGACCCCGATGAAGACTTTTCCCACTTCGGGGATTCAGCCCTCTAAGACCGGCGTGATCGCCCCGACTAAGATTATCACTCCTGCGGGCGCAGCACCGACGATCCAACCCAAGGTGACGATTCCGACAAAGACGCCGACTCCTACCGCGATTCAGGTGCCGAAAGAAATGCAGAAGCAGTTCCAGCGGGAAGTTCCGAAAGTTCAGCCCAAGATCCAGGAACAGTTGCCGCAACCCAAAATCCAGCAACAGTTGCCCCAGCCGAAGATCCAGCAGCAGTTGCCGCAGCCAAAGATTCAACAGCAGATTCCTCAGCCGAAACCGGGAGGTCCCGGCGGCGGAGCGTTAGAGCAATTGGATCCGACGAAACGTCGGTGAGGCGACTAGCACAAGTGAGACGAGATGTGCGGGTACCCCTTCTTCGCATAGGGAGTGCCCGCACATCTGTATATTACTTCAAAGAAAGGTCGAAACCGCCGTACCCGTCGCGAAGCGCCACATGAGCCGCAGAAAGTTTATCGATACCCAAGGATTATAGGTGCATGAGAAATAGGACTTTGTGATCTCCGGGACGATTGTAGTCCAGCGTCACAGCGACTCCATCCACCATACCGTCTCCCGGTTCGATGAGAAAGCCCATTCTGGTATGAAAGGCAATGGACCCCTTGTTCACCGGCGACGTACACGCGCGTACAACGGTTCGGTCTCGCTGCCGGCAGAATTCAAAGAATCGTCCATACATTGCTCTTCCCAAACCATGCTTGCGGCAGTCCGGCCGAACTCCCGCAAAATGAATGTAGCCCTCCTTGCGCCGCGCCGGCGACAAGAAGCCTACCAAGAAGGCAGCCATCTCGTGGTCCCTTTCTGCGACGAACGAGGTATTGCAGAAATGATCCAAGAAGAGCTTCGGTACACTTGGTCTGAGGTCACGTCCGCCCCACCAGTCTGTCATCACTGAGATTATCCTGGGATGATCGGTCGAGTCCGCGTTTCTTATGTGGAATCCCGTTTCACGTACAGACGATTTCATGATTCTTACGATTCCGCAGATGCCTTCGCGATGAGAACCAAGCCCTCAGACAGGGCCGCTTGTCCTACGAGCTCAAGCCGATCTCGCTCAGCCACTGCCTAACCTTAGCGTCGATCTGGTCCCGGATCTCCCTGAATTTCGCGAGCTTGGCGTCATCAGTACCCTCAAAGGCGGCAGGATCTTCCAAAGGCCAGTGCAGCCTGATGCACGGGCCGGGGAAGATCGGGCAACGCGCCTCAGCGTTGGCGCACACGGTGATCACATACCCGAAGTGCTCCGAGCCCAAGAAATCCGTCACATCTTTGGAGGAATGGCCGCTCATATCGCAGCCCACTTCCTCCATGACCTGCTTGGCAAAGGGATGCACGCGGTCAGGTTCGAGACCCGCGCTTTTTGCCTCAATGCGGTCGCCGGCGTACTTCTTCACAAAGGCCTCGGCCATCTGACTCCGTGCGGAGTTGTGCGTGCAGAGAAATAGAACTTTCGGCTTGCTCATGGCCAGACCTCCTTCGTGTGTCCCAATACCAGGGCGCGATCGTACCTGCAAGGCGGCCGGATTCCTCCTCCGCTTCGGACGGCAGGCCTAACTTCACTTCGGAGGCACACCGGCCGCCTGTCAAAACCACTTTTTTGAAAGCGCATCGGTGCAATGCGCCACCACGCGTATGTGCCAATAGTGCCGACCGTAGCGTAAGCGGATCATGAGAATCGGGTTAGCTTTCTGTGAGGCTCAGGCGTGCTTCGCTGTCTCCACCGATATGCCACCGTGTGCAGTCTGCTCCGACCGACGAGGAAACCAATCGGTGGTTACCAAACATATCTTGACCAGCATAAGCATTACAGGCACCTCAATGAGCACTCCCACGACCGTTGCCAGCGACGCGCCGGAAGACAGTCCGAACAGCATGGTGGATGTGGCTATTGCCACCTCAAAATGATTTGATGCTCCGATCATAGCCGATGGAGCGGCGTCCTCGTACGTCAGACGCAGGAGTCGGCCCAGACCATACGCGAGCCAGAAAATGAGATTCGTTTGGATGAAGAGAGGAATCGCGATCCACAAGATTGTCAATGGATTCGCGACAATCACATCTCCCTTGAATGAAAAGAGCAGTATCAATGTTATGAGCAAGGCTATGATGGTGACGGGAGTGAGAATGTGGAGGAATTTCTCTTTGAACCACTGCTCTCCTTTCGCCTGTATTAGCAGCTTCCGGGAAAAGTACCCAGCCACCAACGGGAGAGCCACGTAAATCCCGATGGAGAGCAAGAGCGCCTGCCACGGTACGGGAAGCCGGCCTACGCCGAGAAGGTACCCGCCAAGCGGTCCGTAGAGGAACAGCATGGTGAGGGAGTTGATCGCCACCATCACCAGCGTGTGTCCGTCGTTGCCTTTGGCAAGAAAACCCCACACGAGCACCATTGCAGTACAGGGAGCGATTCCCAGGAGAATGCAGCCGGCAAGATAGCTTCGCCAGAGCGGGACTTCTAGCATCCTCGCACCGTGCACCAAGACCACCTTGCCCTCCCCGTGAGTGGCCCCGATCGGCAAATCCAATCCGATCGGCATCTTGACATAATCGACCGCGTCGGGCCCGATGAAAGCGAGAAAGAGACCTCCCAAACACAGCACGGAAATCGCATACATCGTGAATGGCTTTACGGCCCAGTTGACAAACAAGGTCAACGCCACCGGTTTGACGGTTTTCCCGGCTTGCATAACTTCTGCGAAATCGATCTTCACCATGATCGGATACATTATGAAAAACAAGCAGATGGCGATCGGTACCGAGACCACCGGCGCGTCATTGACGTAGATTGCCAGCCCGTCGAGGAATTGGGCCACTTCCGGTGCAATACGGCCCAAGAGAATGCCCGAGACTATGCACAGGAGAACCCAGATCGAGAGATACCGCTCGAACAGGGACAATCCCTTCGGCTCTTTGGTGATACACGATTCAGTCACGGCCATCGCACAACCCACTTACATGTCGAAATCAAAACCGCTCAAATACGCGTCGAGCGCTTGGCGGCCGTTCTTGTCAAGCTCCGGGCAGTCCTCAGGTGTCTTGACACCTTCACACGATTTCACGGCAAAGACCATGCACGTCGGTTCCCTGCACTTCTTGCAGTTTGTTTTCGGCAGGAGCTTGAGGACGTCGATCATCCGCGGGACCGGTTTGCCCTCGAAGCACGGCTCAATGCGTGCGATTCTCCCAAGCTTCGTTGATTTCCATTGCGAGCCAGCCAAGGATGCGGTCTGCCTCAATCTCATCCGCGAGCGCGTTCACAAAAATCTCCCGCGCGTGAACCGTGATCAATTTGCCATGCGCCCTGAAGGTTACTGAAGGCGGATCCTCCACGAATAGGCTGCCTCCAAGCACGGTGTTGAGATACGGCAGCACCTGGCTCACGTCATCTTTGAGGTGAGCTACGCAGTGCACCGACTGAAAGCTGGGGTTGCATGTTGGCCGGAAGATCTCTCTGGTGTAACCGTTGAGCAACATGTTTACGCTCCTTACAGGCCGATGCCCAGGGAAGGAAATAGCGCTCCAACGCCGATGTACAGTCCGACTCCGGCAAGAAGAGCGCCAGCGGCCTTCTTGAGCACCAGGTTCGCGGAATGCATGCGTGTCGAGCCGAGGATATGCCGCGCGGCGCCCGCGGATGTCCCCACCGCCAGGATCAGAAGACAGTGCCCGATACCGTAGAAGAGCATCATGACGCCGCCGAATAGAGCCCCTTTGAGCGGAATGACGCTTACAATGAGGAGCAGTGCAGGTCCTGTGCATGGAAGCGAAATCAGTCCGAACATGAATCCGAACAGCGCGGCTCCGACGAATCCTGTGTGTTTCGGCAGTCGGTCCTGGGAAATCGGCAGAGGAATGTGGACCAGATCCATGAAGTGCAATCCCAGCACTACACAAATCGCAGCTACCACATACACCATATATTGAGATTGTAAGAACGGGGCGGCTGCCAGTCCCACGGTGAACAGTACCGCCAGCTCCACACTAAACCCGAGTATGAAGACGAGCGTCAGCAGAAAGGACTTCGCAGCGGTCATGTTCTCGTCCATTCCGCCGATGAATCCGATCAATAGCGGGACCATCACGAGCACGCACGGATTCATAGCGGTCAATCCGCCACCAACGAATGCGCCTCCAGCGGCGAGCCATATGCTCCCGGACGAGACCCACCCCTGCACGAAACCTAGCATCGATTCCATCCATAGCCTCCTTCACCGGAGAACTGAGACAGCGCGGGCCTAACGGACAGGTGCGCCTCGACCGGTCGGAGCAGCTGGAGCGGCCGCAGCCGGACCCGAAGGAAGCGCGGGTTGAGGGATCCCCATCTTGGCAAAGATCTGCATGATATGCTCCCGCTCCAGAGTGCCCTCGTTGCGGAAGAACTCCTTCCCGTCAGGCCCGAGAAATACCTGGGTGGGCATCATCCTGATGCGGAAGTCACGCACCAGATCTTTGTTCGCGTCCATGTCCACGGTGGTGACGATGGCCTTCCCCGCATACAGTCGCACCATGTCGTCCAGAATCGGCTTCATATACTTGCACGGGATGCACCAGCCTCTGCCGAATTCAAGCAGAACCGGCACGCGCTTTGCCATGAGCGCTTGCATGTTGATCCGCGCTTCCGAGGCCGGAGACGGCGCCACCGTCACCGCCAGCAGAAGGCACACAACCGCCACACCACCGAAGACCTTGTACATGGTTCTCTTTGCCTCGTATCTGTCGGTTACGCCAGCCATTTCAGGATTTCCGCCTCCTTCGGCACCTTGCCCGCAATCTTCACTTCGCCGTTCACCACGAGCGCGGGTGTCATAAACACCCCATATTGGGCAAAGGTCTTGATGTCTTCCACTTTCACCACATCGGCATCGATGCCGTTCTTCTTCACCAATCCGGTGACAGTGTCGAAGAGCTTGGTACACTTGGCGCATCCAACGCCCAGGATCTCAACTTTCATGCGTATTCTCCTTTCGGTCCACATTCACGGTCCTTTTCACCGTCGGGCGGCCGGATGCCTCATCCGCTTCGGACGGCAAGCCTAACTGCGCTTCGGAGGCACACCGGCCGCCTACCAATGTCACATTCTTGAAAGACCATTGGAATTCGTCCGTGTCATTGAGTGGCAATCCTGTCCAGGTCCGGCTCCTTAGCCAGTATCAGGTCCGCCACATCCCAGTGCGCCTGATTCGTTGCCAGGCTGAGAGCCGTAAACCCGTTCCGGGTCTTAATGTTTACATCTCCGCCGCTATCCAGTAGCAGTTGTACGACGTCTTTGTGCCCTCTCAGAGAAGCACATATGAGAGGGCTTTGGTTGTACTGGTCCTTCGCGTTTACGTCTGCTCCTCGTTCCAGGAGCCTTCGTACCACTTCGACATGTCCTTTGGACGCAGCCGGCATCAGAGCGGTTTTTCCGTATTGGCCTCTTGCATCGACCTCTGCACCTCGCTCCAGAAGAAAGTCGACCACATGGGTGTGTCCTTTGGCCGACGCCCGCTGCAACGCAGTTTTGCCATAGGAGTCAACCGCGTTTGTCTGAACGCCCTTCTTCAGTGCGGTCTCAACTTCTACGATGCTTCCCTCTTCCGCAGCCTGGGTGAGGTGTGACACCGGATCCGCTTCGATCCACGCGGTCGCGAATAGCCAAGCCGTCAAGGCGAGCGCCCCCGCGGCCAGAGTTGTTCCGAGAATCGTTTTCAATTGTTTAATACCTCCGACGAACAGGTGGTTCACCCTGCCGGCGAACCATGGCGGGAAATCCCAGCACGCCTTTCCCGTCATGTCAACCGTTACCGGCTAGCACAGAATTTCCCGCGACGGTTCCTGCATCCACCTGTTCTGCAGCCTCTCGGTCGGGACTAGTAGATCGATTCAGAAACGCCTTTACGTGGTCGTTTGCGACGGTCTTGGGTAGGGGCGGGTCTGAGACCCGCCCCTACAGAGCATATTGCGTTGTTCAATTCCTCACCTTAGCTCTGCCAAGGTGGCAAGCTACTTACGAGACGCTCTACAAGTGCAGCAACCCGGTTGATTGCCAATTCCCGACGTCTTGCGACGGGAGATGCGCTGCGACGGAGACCTGCTAATCAACGATAGCACCGAAAATCATCCCTGCGACCGTGGACAAGACGCACACCAGCCCTGTAAATACAACCGTCTTCTTGAAGCCCATGACGCTGTTGATAACCAGCATGCTCGGCAGCGAGAGTGCAGGTCCCGCCAGCAACAGCGCCAGTGCCGGTCCCTTACCCATACCACTGCCGATGAGCCCTTGAACGATGGGCACCTCGGTCAGCGTAGCGAAATACATGAAGGCACCCGCAACCGACGCCAGGGCGTTCGACCAGACGCTGTTGCCTCCCAGTGCCCATGCGATCCACGCGTTCGGGATCAATCCTTCCTTGTCCGGCCGGCCGAGCAGGAATCCAGCCACGAGCACACCGATGAGGAGAAGAGGCAGGATCTGTTTTGCAAATCCCCATGATTCGTTGAACCACTCCTCTGTCTCGCCTTGCGATGTGGTACAGAGCACCGACAGCGCCACTACTCCCGCGGTGAACGGCACCAGCGGATCGTGCCGAAACGTCCATCCGAGCACCGCGACAGCGCAACCCGCTGTCGCCATCTTCCACAACGGAACCTCGAACCACGCTACAAGAACCGCGGCAAATCCAATCGAGAGCGCAGTTGCGATGATCCACTTCGCTGAATAGATCGCGTACCAGAGTCCGCCGTCCGTATCCGGCTTTCCCCAGTTGGCGAACACGAGGATACCGACCATCAGCGCGAAGTAGACAGCGGTCTGCCAGAGGGGCCGCGTCTCCGCATGTATTGCAGGCGACGCCAGCGCCGCGTCGGTGCGCTCCTGCTCTTCCTTCAGGAAGATGAAATGCATCAGCAAGCCGATCACTACGCTGAACGAAACCGCACCCACCGCACGGGCGATCCCAATCTCCAGGCCCAGAATGCGTGCGGTCAGGATGATGGCAAGCACGTTGATGGCCGGGCCGGAATAGAGAAACGCAGTCGCGGGTCCAAGACCTGCGCCTCTGCTCCAGATTCCGGCAAAGAGCGGCAACACCGTGCAGGAACAGACAGCGAGGACCGTCCCCGAAACAGATGCAACCGGATAACTGAGGTACTTGGGAGCTGCAGGACCGAGGTACTTCATGACCCCTTCCTGGCTGACGAAAACACCGATGCCTCCCGCGATGAAGAACGCGGGCACCAGGCAGAGGAGCACATGCTCTTGCGCGTACCATTTCACCAGATGGAGCGCTTCCATGACGGCGTTCTCGAAACGAGCACCGCCCACCGGGAGGTAATAACAGGCGAGGAATGCGGCAATTATCCACCCGAGAGGCTTCCATTCCGCCTGCCAGTATTGAACGAGGGTGTTTTCTCGGATGGTATCGGCGATGGATCGCCGGTTTTCCGCCACGGTATCGGCGGTTCCTGAAGAGTTGATCACGATGAATTTCCTTTGCACGGTAATCCTCGATCGCTGAGTATCTCAACGCTGGAGAATGAATCTCGGGGCTGGAGGCTTGTGTGTTTCAGCGGACGGTTTTGCTTGAGGGAGGGTCCATTTTCCCAATTAGTCAAGCATTCGACAAGCCCATCACTCAAAACTGGTCCCCGCTCATCGTCTCTTTCTCGCGTGCTATTAACGCCGACCCTCAATCACGCAATCATTACCGAGCGCTGATCTTCCAACCGCCTCAGTACCACGCCTTCCACACACCGGGCGAAATCGATTGCGCACGGCATGGTCAGCGAGTACATCATCTTGAGCCCGTCACGACGGTCAGCGACGATTCCTGCACGGCTCAGCACCGAGAGATGCTTTGAGACGTTGGACATATCTGTCCCCACATGCGCGACGATGTCGCAGACGCATTGTTCGCCATCGCGGAGGTACTCGATGATGCCGAGGCGCAGAGGATGGCCCATTGCCTTGAAGACATCGGCTTTAAGTCGCAGTCGTTCTTTTTCGTGGGTCTCCATTGATCTCCGCCATTTGATCAATTGGGAAAATAGTATAACCTTATTCCCACCGTGTCAACACCTTTTTTTGCCTCGGTTGCAACCATTCATTTACGCAGGGCCACAGACCTCACGGACATGTCGTTGCGACCCCGGACTTGATCCGGGGGAAGCAATCTCCCACACTTCAGCAGAGGAGATTGCTTCGTCGTTGCACTCCTCGCAATGACACGGTTTGCGACATGCGGCCGCAAGTAGCTGAATGCGCACCCCCGGGGTCAATCAAATCCCGCGTGCTCGGCGAGGCAACCAACCTGTTCCTTCCACCCGGCTAACTGAATAGATGCAGCGTAACGTTATTTTAGCTTGACCTTCACGAGAGGAAGTGGTTGAAACCACAGCAAATGGACCTGAATTCCGAACCACCATTGCTGAAACAGGCATCTTTCAAAAGGAGGCGCTGCATCGTGATCTGCAAGGCCTACTTCGACGGTTCTTGTTTCCTCAATAACTGTGGCATCGGCTACACCATTCGCGACCTAAACGGCGCGCTCGTTTGCACCGTCTCGAGGTACGTCGGTCGCGGCGATCCCCTCAAAGCCGAGTATCTCGCTCTCGCGGCTGTCATGGAACGCCTCGCGTGTCTTAGCATCGACGAGGCCGTCATTCACGGCGACAGCAGGACTGTTATCGGTCAGGTGAACGGCTTAATGAATACGCGCAAAAACAACCGGTTTCGCGACATTATCTTGAGAACACAGCGATTCCTCATCGACCACCCCGGCTGGTATCTCAAATGGATTCCGCGTGCAGAGAACGGTCTCGCGGACGCACTTGCAACCGAGGGCCTCAGTGCAGCAATGCGGTGCCGCTAGCGGACATACGAAAGGTCGGTAATCGGTAAGTTGTGGGTGAGGAGCGTAACAGGAGCTGACATTCGCGGTTTCTTCCTGAAGTAGTCGCCCGAAGGGCAAAACGTGACCCAGCCGCGCGCAGCTGAATGCCTACATCGGGTGTCACCTCCTATTCGGCGAGCAAATAGGGCGGGCCCCGTGAATGACGGCGACCCGCCGCTACTCTTTACACAAAGCGGTACCAGCAGCACTCTGACCGAAGACCCCGTGTCGTCACGTGGTCCAGGTCAGGCCCAACTCCGCGAGCTTTGTTGGCGTGGGCAGGCCGCGGGCGAGGTCCCAGCCCATAGCCTCATAGTAGCTGTCGAGCGCGACCTTGAGATTCACTACCTGACCTTCGCCGCGACCGTCCGGCGCCAGCTCTTCGAGTACCCGCCTCGGCAGCGTATCGTTCATTCGATCGAAACCAAGGCGGGCATTGACCATTCTTTCCATGTTGATCACGCGTTCAGCGCTCTTGAGGAGATCCGCTGTGGTGATCTCCCTTCCAATTGCAGCGGACAGAAGGCGTGCCCAAGTGGACGCCTTCACTGCGAGGGTTATCGACGCGAACAGGCAGACACCCAGGAGGTTTGTGGCCATAGACAGCTCCTGAAGGGGTTTCACCCACTCCTTGTTGCCGTCCTCCAGATAATCGATGTCTCCTGTTATGCCCAGTTCCGGGTCGCGATACCCGAACGCGTCAACTGTCGAGGCATAGGGCCGCAGGTGGTCCCCGCCTCGCGGCGAAACGGCGTGGGCAACACCCTCGCCCTTGCTGGCGCGAACGCCACAGGATGCTAATTCAAGGCCTTTCACCTGTATGGCCGCGTACTCTGCGTCCGGTCCGAGCTTTGCCGCTGCACGTTTGGTGCCTTCGGCTAGGAGATCGCCGATTCCTTCGCGTCGGCCGATCTTTTCCACCGCTTCGATCATTGCGGCGGCATTTCCCCATGAAAGGTCCAGTCCGCCGGTCTTTTCAAGGGTAAGAATACCTTTGTCGAACCACTCCATTGCACTGGCGATAGTTTGTCCCGTAGAGATGGTATCAAGCCCGAGGTCATTGCAGAGGTGGCCGGCCTTGGCGATCGCGTTGATGTCGTCGATCATACATTTGCTACCGAACGCCCCCATGGTCTCGAATTCCGGACCACCACCCGTGCTCCCGGCGTAAGGTCCTTCTTTGACGGTGGTCATGCGGCCGCACGCCGCCGGGCATGCGTAACAGGGCTCCGGCTTTACGTCCAGCTTCTTGTGGTAAGCTTCAAACCCCATTTTCTCAAGGGATTCCGGATAGCTCGTTCGCTGCCAGTTCTTCGTGGGCAGAATGCCCAATTGGCAGATCGGGTCATAGAATCCGGGAGTGCCGAAAGGATGCAGTGCACCCTTTACAAAGGGCTCCTCAAGGAATTCCTGCCGAGCGACTGCCGCGGCGGCCTTGAGTTCTTCCGGCTTCGCGATGGGCAATGACTTGGTGCCCTTGAGGGCTACGGCCTTCAGATTCTTGAATCCCATGGCCGCTCCACCGCCTCCGCGGCCTGCTGCACGATGTTTGTCGGTCATAATCGAGGCAAACATCACCCCCTTTTCGCCTGCCGGACCGATGGAGGCAATCTGAAACCCCTTCTTGCCAAGATCGCTCTTTAGGGTGTCTTCCGTTGCCCATACTCCCTTGCCCCAGAGCATGGACGCGTCTTCGATTTTGACTGTGTCGTCTTCGACGCTCAGATAGACCGGCTTCTTGGAGCGCCCTACGACGACGATCAAGTCCCAGCCCGCCTTCTTTATGGCGGGAGCGAGGCGTCCACCCACGTTGGTGGCGCCCAGCGTACCGGTAGCCGGCGATCGATACACGATCACCGTTCTCCCGCTCGTTGGAGCCACGGTTCCCGTGAGCGGGCCAGTTGCAAAGATGATAGGTTGTCCTTGATCAGCCGGATCTGAGTCCCACTTGCACAAGTCCCAGAACAGCCTGACAGCGACGCCCTCTCCGCCTACGTAGTCGGTCAACCAACTCTCGGGAATGTCGCGAGACTGCACATCGCCTGAAGTCAGATCAACGTACAGCGCCTTTCCCATGTACCCGTTCATTGTGGTCACTCCTTTCCAAAGAGCGCGATGGTACCCACAGGGCACAACATCATGAATAAGAAAATGCAGCCGTGGCGGCGAAATCGACGCTGCCGCCGCTTTCACTTCGTGCCCAAAAGAGTGTGTCAGACAGCGCGAGCGGCACGAAATCACTCTGAAAAGCCGGCACGTTTTCGAGAATGTCAGGCTCGGCTCCGCATCATCAGTGCGAGCCTGTGTTGTTGAAGCACTCGCTCATGAAGGCTGTGCTGAAATCTCCCGATGCGAACTTCGGGTGCTTCAGGATCTGAAGGTTTGCCGGAATCGTGGATTTCACCCCCTCGATGATGAACTGCTCAAGGCCGTTGATAAGACGTTCCCGCGCGCGGGCCCGATCTTCGCCCCACGAGATGACTTTGGCCAGGAGCGGATCGTAATACGGCGGAATTGAACAGTTATGCTCCAGCGCGTGGTCTACTCTCAGGTCCGGACCGGTCTCGGGCAACTTGAGGCCGTTAATGCGGCCCGGCGACGGAAAGAATGTCACGGGATCTTCCGCGTAAATCCGCGCTTCAATGGCGTGCCCGCGCAGGCGAATGTCTTCCTGCCGAAACGGGAGCGGCTCGCCCGATGCAATCTCGAGCTGGCATTTGACGATGTCGATCCCGGTGAGCAGCTCGCTGACGCCGTGTTCCACTTGCAGCCGCGCGTTGACCTCCATGAAGTAATGGTGGCTCTCAGCGGAACGCAGCCCTTCGAGCGTTCCTGCTCCGTGATAGTTCATCCTGCGTACCAATCGCCGTGCGTAATCGAAGAGCAGCTCCCGGTCTTGTTCAGTGACCACGACAGAGGGGGCCTCTTCGATGATCTTCTGGTGACGGCGCTGGATGGAGCATTCGCGCTCACCAAGAAGCACACAGTTGCCGTCGTTGTCCGCGACGAACTGGATTTCGATGTGTCTGGGCTGGTCGATGACCTGTTCGATGTAGCAGGCGCCGGAACCAAACGCCATGTTGCCAATGCTGCAAGCCCGCTGGAAAATCTGCTCGACCTGGTCTTCCGACGGGACCATCTCGATGCCTTTGCCGCCTCCGCCCTTATCCAGCTTGAGGAAGAGCGGGTAGCCGTGCTCGCGGCCGAACGCCACTACTTCTCCGGCGTCGTGCACCGGGTCGAGTGTTCCCGGAATGAACGGCACTCCCACACTATCCGCAAGGTGTCGGCAATAGCACTTGGAACTGATGGATTTCATGACCTCGGGCGCAGGCCCGACCCAGGTAAGGCCGGCGCTCACCACCGCCTGAGCGAAAATCGCTCGTTCCGAGAGGAAACCGTACCCGGGATGCACCGCGTCAGCGCCCGTCTTCCGCGCAGCGTCAATCAAGGCATCGATATTGAGATAGCTGTGCAGTGGATTGGAGGGCCCAATGTGGACGGCTTCGTCCACCATACTGAGATAAGGCGCTTCGCGATCGGCTTCGGAATAAACCGCGACAGTGGAGATTCCCATCTCTTTGCACGTGCGGATAATCCGAGTGACGATTTCGCCGCGGTTGGCAATGAGGAGCCTCTTGATCATTCCTCAGACTCCATCCACCCGGATCATGACCATCGGGGTCCCGACTTCCAACTCGTCCCATTCTTTCGACAGCACGGATTTGACGGTCCCGTTCCATTCGGAGGTGACGGAGATCTCGGTCTTCATGCAGTTGATTACTGCGACTTCCTGACCTTTGGCGACCTTGTCGCCGACATTCACCACAACCCGGGCACACAGCCCTGGAACGGTCGCGCCTACGCTTTGTTCCATGATCATATTCCTTTCTACTGTGCGAGCAGCCGATCCGGAGCTGCCGCGTTCGTGCTTTGTTATCGAAGCGATGCTCTCTATAGGGTTCAGCGCACAGGTCCGGTTTAGCTTAGCGCTGCTTCAGTGAAGAGCTTTGCCTGGTCGTCGCGCGCCCGGGTCGCCTCCTCTTGGGTGCACATCTGGAATTTGATGAAATCGCGCGTGGGCGCGCCCTGCCCCACCTTCCACAAGTCCGCGTTGATAACGCTGAGCGCGCACATGTATCCGCCGAGCGTAGGGCCGTCCGCGATCAAAAGCACTGGGGTGTTGCCACAGATATTCAATGCACCACGCATCGCATACCCATGGTCCAGGATGTTGGACGGATGGCTGCCGCCAACGCCGCCGTCCGGACGTGCGAAGAAACTATCGGGCAGCGCTTCAATGCGGTACGCGGAACGGTTGGATGTGTGCTGGATCTTGAACGAATGGCTGAAGAGATATTCCATGCCCTCTACCGTGGCATAGTCCGGGCAGGTGTTTGGCCCGGGGACCGCACGAAGAGTCCATTCGCGCGTATATTCCGGAATGGACTCCTTCTTCAGCTTGCGACCGACCAGACTCTTCAGGTCGCGTGAGGTCGCGCCGAATTTCACCACGTCGCCGGGCTGGAGCTTGCGACCCTCGAACCCGCCGTAGCTTCCGAAGATGCAAGTAGACTTGCTTCCGAGGTATGGAGGCACGTCGATGCCGCCGGCGACCGCGATGTACCACCGGAAGCCGAGTTGCCCGATGTGGCTGAATTTAATCACGTCACCCTTTTTAACAGCCACGGATTCCCACATTGGAATCGGTTGCTCGTTGATGCTGGGTGAATTGTTGGTGCCGGTCACCGCGATCACCGTGTCCACGCCGAATTCCGCTTGAAAGAACCCCGCGGTTACTTCGAGACCTGCCTCACCCGGAGCATTGCCAACCAGCAGGTTTGCGTACCCAAGCGCCACATTATCAAACGCACCTGACGGCGCCATACCTTTGCCGAGAAACCCGAGCCTTCCGGGCCAATCTTCGACGAGTGTCTCAATTCCGCCATTGATAACGGTCAGCATATCGTTTCTCCTTTCGTCGGGTTACAGCCTGGGAGCCTTTTGGACCCCTTCGGCCTGCTTGGCCTTGAGTTCCTTCATTCCCTGCTGAACCTCGGCGGAGTTGTACCAGGTGATATAATTCTTCACTACGATCTTGCCCGACTCGATCTTGTACTCGTAATCGGTCTCGTTATGGACGTGCTCGAAGATGTGCAGGACCTCTTCTTCCGTGACCTCGTGGAAGCGCACCCTATCAGCAGGCCGGTAAAGGAACGGGCCATCCTTGAAGATCGGGTGCTTCTGGTTGAACTGGAAAGTCGGGATCGTACGACCGAACAGCTGATACCCGCCGCCGGTCGGTGTCGTGTACGTAAAGACGCACGGACCGCCGATCCCCGCAGCTCCTTCAGGCGTCCACGTGCGCGGAGGATTATACTTCGGCACCACGAGAGCGCAGCGCGGGTCTACGGGCCAGAGGAACGCTCCTCCGGGCCAGAAGCCGCCGCCGCTGTTGAACCACTCGGTACCGAGGAACATCTGTTTCGTCTCTCCGACGGTGACACCGTTGCACATCGCTATGTATTCGAGATTGTGGCCGTTGATTGCGTTGGGCGCATTGGGCCGGACTTCCTTCACATACTTCGCGACGGCCTTTGCCGTCTCAGAGTCCTCGAACGCAAGCGGCAGATGGATGATCCTCGATTCCAGCACGACATCGTCGATGGTGGGCATCGAGTTCTCCGCCTCTTTGATGGTCTGGATCAATGTCTTGAGGTCGAGGACGGTCGGGTCGAAGTGGAACAAGTTCGTCCGCAGCCCTGGGACCGTTTCCACGAGACCCTTGATCTTCTTTGCGTGGATGATGTCGTTGACGGCGAGCATCCGGAAGGAATCCTGCAGCGCAGCCCGTTGCTGGCGGCCGTATTCCACCTGGAGGAAGCCGTCCCCTGCCTGCCTGAAGAGGACCTCCAGCCGGTGCTCCGTTTCAGGCATGGTGTCCAGAATGACGTCGAAGATGCCTTTGCTCATATCAGTTCACTCCTGTGGTTTTATAGCGGCTGCCAACTGAAATGTTCGAACCGTGATCGGTGGGCAGCCGGCCTCTTCCGCTACGGACGGCAAGCCTTACTTCGCTTCAGAGGCAGGCTGCCCGCCGTCTCATTGTGAGACAATTGGCGTATGTCGTTATCAGACAAATCAGTTGACAACCGCTGTACGCGTCATAGCCGGGTCGGACGAGGCGCGGTCAGCGTCTATTCGGCACTCAGCCTCCGTCCACCGCTGCGAGTCCTGCTTCAAGGATGGACAACCCTTCTTCGAGTTGGTCGTCCGTGATTACCAGCGGCATGAGCGTCCGGATCACGTTGCTGAACCGACCGCACGTGAGCACGATAAGTCCATGCTGGTGGCAGAACGTCGCGATGTTCTTGGCCGCGTCGGCTGCGGGTTCTTTGGTTTTTCGATCCTTGACCAGTTCCAGACCCATCATTGCGCCAAGCCCTCGAGCGTCCCCGATGAGCGGGTACCTCTCGGACATCCGATTGAATCGCTCGCGAATGGTGTTGCCGATACGGGCCGCACGGGCCGGCAGATCTGTCTCTTCGATGAAATCGAGCACTGCAAGCGCTGCCCTGCAGGAAACCGGGTTACCGGAGTATGTGCCGCCCAGGCCGCCGACTTGTGGCTCTTCCATCATCTCCGCGCGGCCCGTCACTGCGGCAAGAGGCATCCCGCCGGCAAGAGACTTGGCCGATATGGTGACATCCGGCTCCACGCCGTAGTGTTCCATTGCGAACAACTTGCCCGTCCGGCAAACACCGGTCTGGATCTCGTCCGAGACAAAGACGATGCCATGTTTGCGGCAAATGTCGGCGATGATGCTGAAATACTCGGGCGGTGGTGCGACAAAGCCGCCCTCTCCGAGCACCGGCTCCGCAACGACCGCTGCGGTGAACTCCGCTGCGACCTGATTGATAAAGAAGGTTTCCAGGTAGTGGGCACATTGCACGCCGCAGGATGGATACTTTAGGCCGAACGCACAGCGGTAGCAGTACGCGTACGGCATGCGGTAGATCTCAGGAGCGAACGGCCCGAAGCCGAATTTGTACGGCTTAACCTTGCTGGTCATGGTCATGGTCAGCAAGGTCCGTCCGTGAAATGCGTCCTCGAATACAATGATTGCAGGTCTCTTGGTGTGGTGACGCGCGACCTTTACCGCGTTCTCCACAGCCTCGGCGCCGCTGTTGACCAGGAGCGTCTTCTTTTCGAATGAGCCCGGCGTCAGTGCATTCAGCCGTGCAGCCAGCTCCACGTAGGGCTCGTACATGACGATGTGAAAGCACGTGTGAAGGAAGCGGTCCGCCTGGTCCTTTACCGCGGCGACAACCTTATCGTTACAGTGTCCAACGTTATTGACACCGATCCCGCCGGCGAAATCGATGTACCGTTTCCCTTCGACATCCCAGATCTCAGCGCCCTTGGCTCGCGACGCAAAATAGGGCGTCACATTGAACGGTCCTTTGGGGACCTTCGATGCTCGCGTCGCGAAGAGCGCAGTATTGCTCGTTTTCGTCAACAGAATACTCCCCTGATTTCGGAATGATCCGGCCAACCGGATGTTCTATGCGGATGCGCTTTCAAGCAAGTGACATCCTTTTATTGGTGAGACAGTCCCGCGCAGAACGCGAGATTGCCCGTCATCCTTGGACAGGCGGGACGCCTGTCCCACCAGTAATTGTCCGAGATTGTCGCCTTTTTGATTGCGCATTAGTACGAGAGCCTCAACGCTTCGGAGCTGCCACAACGATCCCGTTGTCTTCGAGCGCCTTGCGCACGGCTTTAACGATCTCCAACGATCCGGGCGTGTCCGCATGCACGCAGACCGACGCGCCTTCGATGGAAATCTCCGTGCCGTCTTCCGCCTTGACCTTGCCTTCCTTCACCATGCGCAGGACACGGTCCGCGGTATGCGCCGGATCATGCGCTCCGTGCTGGCGAGTGATCACCAGGTTGCCCTGATTGTCGTACCCGAGGTCCGCATAAAGCTCGAACACAGTGCGGATCCCCATTTCCTTGGCAACGCCGGCGACGACTCCCTTTTTCATTATGTACAGGTAGAGAGCGGAGTCGATGTCCTTAACCGCCTGGCACACTGCCCGCGCAATCTCTTCCCGGCGGTGCACCATGCCATAGAGCGATCCGTGGGGCTTTACGTGATGCAGCCGCAAGCCCGCGGCATCCACGAAAGCTTTGAGGGCTCCCACCTGGTACATGACTTCGCAGTAGACCTCATCGGGAGTGAGGTTCATCTCCCGCCGGCCGAATCCCTGCAGGTCCGGCAGACCTGGATGCGCTCCCACCTCCACGCCAAATTGCTTTGCGAACCCGACGGTCATGCGCATGACCGTCGAATCTCCGGCATGGAACCCACAGGCAACGTTCGCTGCCGTGATGAACTTCATGAATTCCTCGTCGTTGCCCAGCTTGTACATGCCAAAGCTTTCGCCCATGTCAGCGTTCAGATCGATCTGCATAACGCTCTCCAAACGATCGGTGTCATTCTATTGTGCATTTGTCCATTGAGGCAGCCGAAATGCATCCTCCGCTTCGGATGTCAGGCCTAGCTTCGCTTCGGAGGCATACCGGCTGCCCGCTACCGTTACCTCTTTGAACACGAAATCGCGTTACCGGCCCTTAAGAGACAGCCGGAACTGGTCCATTACTACCGCGAAGATCAGCAGACAGCCCATTACGATCATCTGCACATACGAGCTGATGTTGATCAGGTCCATACCGTTGCGGATAAGGACAATGAGGACGGCCCCGAAGATCGCGCCGATGATGCTGCCTTCTCCGCCCCGGAGCGATACGCCGCCGATCACCGCGGCAGCGATCGACTCAAGCGGAAGCTGCGCGCCGAGATTCGGCTCACCCGAGGCCACTCTCGCGGTCAACATTACGCCCGTAATACCCGACAGAGTGCCGCACAGGATGTACGCCAGGCAGCTATAGAGCTTCACCGGAATACCCGACAGCCGCGCGGCTTCCTCGTTGCCTCCAAGCGCATAAAAATAGCGGCCGATTCGCGTACGGGTCAGCATCACGAAGGTGACCACCACGATCACCGCTGCGACGATAAGCGGCACGGGAATCCCGCCGATCATCCCAATGCCGAGATATCCGTTGAATTCATCGGGAAGGTTAAAGATCGGTACGCCGCCCGAGATAAGTAGCGCCAGGCCTTGTGCTACCGACATCATACCCAATGTCACCACAAACGGAGACACCCGAAAGAGCGCTATAGTAACACCGTTTGCAATGCCGACCGCCGTCCCGGTCGCAATCCCCGCGAGCACGCCGGCGGTGATTGCGCCCGCCGGGTGGGGAAGTGAGATCATCACGCGTGAGCTGACGATGCTGGTCAACGCCACAGCGGACCCCACGGAAAGATCGAACCCGGCGCACAGGATCGTCAACATCTGGCCCGCGGTGATCATTGCGAGGTAAGTGGCCTGCCGACCGATGGTCATCATGTTGGAGAGCGTCATAAATCGGCTCTCCGTCAGGCTGAACACGATGATCAGCGCCACAAGAAGAAATGGAAGCACACCGATCTTTATGAAAATGCGTTTCAGGAGGTCCACTGAGTCTTTACCTTCTCTCAACAGAATTCAAACGAAGTAACCGCCCACCTTCATCCTTATGCACTCGAGCGCACTCGCTCGTAGCGCATCACGAACCGGCCGTAATCGTAGCCGAAGCAGCTCGTCAGGATCTTCTCTTCCGTCGCCTCGCGGCCCGGCATGATCGAACACGCCGACCCCGCGTGCATCACCATGACCGTGTGACAGAGATGCAGGATCTCCGGCAGTTCCGACGATATGAAGATCACCGCGGCCCCCTTTTCCGCATGATCCTTGAGCAAATGGTAGACGTCACGCTTTGCGCCCACGTCGATTCCGCAACTTGCCTGATCGAAGATGAACACCTTGATGTCGCGAGTCAGACCTCGCGAGAGCATCACTTTTTGCTGGTTTCCGCCGCTCAGATCGTTGACGGTCTGATCGATCCGCGGAGGCCGAATTTTCAGTTTGTCGATGAGGCTGCGCACGGTTGAGCGTTCACGCCGCCCGTCGATAAAGAGCCGCTTCTCGAAAAGCGGTAATGCCGCCAGGGTCTGGTTCTCCTTGACCGATCGGCACAGCACCAGCCCCTCTTTGTGCCGGTCCGCGGGGAAGTAGAGTATGCCCGCTGCGATGGCCTTGGACGGTGAGATCTTCTCGAGCGGTTGGTCGTGGAGAAGCACTTTACCCGCCTCGATCTTCTCCAGACCGAACAGCGCCCGGCCGACACGGGACTTGCCCGCGCCCACTAGGCCTGCCACGCCGAAGATCTCCCCCGCCCTCACGGTGAAGCTAATATCCCGCAGACCGCTCGCGGTCGACAGACTCTCCACCCGCAAGACCGGTACACCCGGCTGGTGAGTAATTGGAGGAAAGATCTCCGCATACTCCCGGCCGGTCATGAGCGAAATGAGCCTTTTCTCGTCCGCGTCAGCCATATCGAGGGTGGCAACATGCTTGCCGTCCCTCAGCACGGTGATGCGGTCGCCGATTTTCTTGAGTTCTTCCATGCGGTGAGAGATGTAGACAATGCCCACACCATCGCTTTTGAGCTTCCTGATAATCTCGAAGAGTTTGACAACCTCTTTATCCGTAAGCGAAGCGGTCGGCTCGTCAAGAATAAGCACCGACATCTTTTGCTGAAACGCCTTGGCGATTTCGACCATCTGTCGCTCGGCTCGAGTGAGATCGCCCACTCTCGCACCGGGATCCAGGTGGAAATCGAGCCGCTCCAATGCTTCCGTTGCACGCCTACGCATGGATTCGGTGTCGAGAAATCCTCTACGGACCGTCTCCCGGCCGAGAAAGAGGTTCTCCAGCACAGTAAGTTGAGGAACGAGGCTGAATTCCTGGTACACCGCGGAGATTCCCATCGTCCTCGCGTCGTACGGGTTACGGAATGTCGCCCGCTCGCCATTTACGTAAATCTCTCCTTCGTCCGGGATGTACGAGCCCGCGATGATCTTGGTAAGGGTGGACTTGCCCGCGCCGTTCTCCCCGAACAAAATGTGCACTTCGCCCCGGTTGAGCTCGAAACTCACCCGATCCAGAGCGATAACACCAGGAAAACGTTTGGTGATGTTCGTGACTTTCAATGCAGGATCAGGCACGGGCTAGGCCTCGCTTTGTATCGGTCTCCTCATGCGGGAGATGTGAAGATTGTCGAGTCCCTGTCTCTTATGATTCGACATCTACCCGACTGAAATTGCTGGTTGGGTGCCACTGCTGGCTCGTCCAGCAGCGCCCGATTTGGAAACACTGCTGGGCAAGCCAGCAGTGGCACCCGCGACGGTTTTGAGGGCGGTTTGCCCACAGAAGTCAGCCGCCTACTTCTTCGTCTCCACCTTGAACTCGGGCCGGAAATCCTTGGGCCCAAAGAGCAGCTCATACGAATACTTTTCGATGTTGTCCTTCGTGAGTGTCGGGATGATCGGACCCGACCTGAATGGGAAATCCTTGCCCGGCTTTTCGCCGTTGAGGATCCGCACCATCATATTCACTGCCATTTGCCCCTGAGTTACCGTGAGGTCCGACGGCGCGGCAGCGACGAGCCCTTTCTTGATCTTGTTGTACAGCGGCGGAATGATATACGTTGACACGACCTTGACCGACTTGGCACGGCCGGTTTCTGCCAAAGGTCCTACAGCCGCGTCGGCAGCCACTGCGTTTCCGACGAGATAGTCGATATTCGGAAAAGTCTTCAGGGCGTTCTCGATGATATCAAGTTGCACGTTCTTGCCGGTGTCACCCCATTTCACCGCGAGCATGTTCACTTTCCCGTCGTAGCCCTTGACCGCTTCGTTGAAGCCGTCCAGGGTGTCCGGCGCCCATCCCGACCCCGCGGGACCGGGTAGAAAGACCACATTGATTTCCTTCTTTCCCTGTGCTTTGGCGTCGCTCACGACGAATTCGCCTGCGTGGCGCCCCATGTCGAAGAAGGAGACAAGCGCCTTTGAGGCTATGGCCGGAGCCTGGATATCGTTGATCACCTCGATTACCGGGATACCCTTCTTGGTGATCTCCTCGACGACCGGATCCAAAGCAGTGTAAGAAATCGACGCAAGAATGATTCCGTCAACCTTTTGCTGCGCGAGGCTCTCCACCTGCGCCACCTGCTTGTCCAGTTCCGTATACCCACCGGCGGCTACGAGCTGAATCCCGACGCCGAGGCGCTTGGCCTCGGAAATGATGCCGTAGTCCACGGCCAGCCAATAAGGATCCTTCAAGTGCGGGAACGACACGCCGATCACGTACGGTTTGTTGGCCTTCTCCGGCGGTTTCCAGTCTTCCGCCTTCGGCCCCTGAAGGGCCGTACAAGGCCGTCCCGGCTGTTTTTGCTTGACATCATACGTCCCGTAATAGGAATTTACCTTTACAGGCCACCACGGCTTGTCTGCCGCCAGGCACACGGCGCTGCTCGCGAGAAATAGCGCGCTTACGAGCAGCGCCACCACACCGGCGGCTCTCTTCGACATTCTTCCACCGACTGACATCCTTTCCTCCTTCACGTTGTTGGGCTTTGATTCCGCGCGCGTACCGCACGCACCCGTCGTCAGATATGGTTATGCTCCGACCCGAAGCAGCGGACCGCCCCGGCTACGTCTTGAGGTTGATCCCTCTGACATTTCCGCTGAGACCCTTTTCAATCAGTTCCAGAATCAGTTTGCCGATTTCGGAGACTGCTAGAGACAGTATCAGCCATGTTCGGCCTTCATCGTCGGTGCAGAGCGTCTCCTTCTCGACCGAAACGCCTTTCCCGTGCAAATAACCGCGAGGATCGAACCGCAAGCCCTCAGCTGGGACCTCAATAAGGATGTGTGACCATCCATGCGGCAAGTTTTCCGGGTCAAATCTTTCCAGAGGCATTTCTCAGCACTTTGGCGTTTGCGCACCCACCTCGGTGAAGCCGCGTAAGAGACGGCGCAGCAACGTCGAGACAGGTGGTCTCCTCATCCCAATGCGGAGCCTGCGGGCTAAGACAGGCGGGATGCCCGCCAAAGCCTATTCTGTGGCAGCGCATCGGTATCTCGTGTATGGAGCGATTGCGTGAGTAGGCGCGGAGGCTTCCTCACCGTTAACGAGTTATTCAAAAGAGGAAGCCAATCAAGAATCATGCCAAGACCATTCACGACCGAAACGCGACACAGGCTGGAAAGCTATCGGATCGATATTGTTATCGAAGACTTGAGAAGTGGTTGGCTGGAGAGTAGATTGAAGAAGCGGTAGAAGAACCCGGCTACGTGATGCCGTAATGCATCACGTAATTGAACCGCGTCGCGGGAAGCGCATGGAAAGTGGCATATGCGTGAATGCATCGGCCGATGCATCGAGGGATCAAACGCCTACCCTCCATTCAGCCGCCGCATCTTGCGCGATATCGTCGACTGATTCACGCCAAGACGACGCGCTGCTTCACGCTGTGATCCATACAGCTTCACCGCACGGGCAATGTGCTCCAACTCCACATCGTCAATCGCTTTTCTCAACGATTTCCGTTCCCCATCCTGACGAAGTTGAGCAAGCCCGGCGGACTGCCGCACCGGCGGCGGAAGCTCGTTCAACGTCACCACATCACCTTTGTTCAGTACCATCATGGATTCCACGACGTTTTCCAGTTCCCGCACATTTCCCGGATAGTCGTAGTGCACGAGCGCGTCGAGCGCTTCCCGGTCGAGTGACATGTCCAGGCGGTGTTTGGTCCTGAACTTGCTCATCAAGAACGCTATCAAATCGAGGATGTCCTGCGGTCGCCCTCTAAGCGGGGGAATGTGCAGAGACACCACGTTGAGTCTATAAAATAGGTCTTCGCGGAAGCGGCCTTTGCGTACCAGGTCCTCCAGGTCTCGGTTTGTCGCGGCAATCACCCTCGTATCCACCTTGTGCACCTTTGACCCGCCAACTCGGATCAGGCACTTCTCATCGAGGAAACGCAAGAGCTTCACCTGCTGGTTAAGAGGGGCCTCGGAGATCTCGTCCAGGAAAAGCGTTCCGCCGTCGGCCATTTCCACCAGGCCCGGCTTTCCTTTGGGGCCCGCGCCGGTGAACGCTCCTTTCTCGTACCCGAAGAGCTCACTTTCGAAGAGTGTTTCCACGATCGCCGCGCAGTCCACTCTCACGAACGGTCCGCTGCTTCGGTCGCTATTTTGATGGATGAGTTTGGCGAGAAAACCCTTGCCGACGCCGGATTCCCCCGTGATGAGAACGGTCGAGTCAAAACGCGCCACTCTGAGCGCCCGCTCGTAGACCGACTCCATTTCTTTGCTGCAGCACGGAAAGAAGTTGTGCTCCAAATCCCGCAAGTGGAACGCGGACAACTCAGTCCGGTACTGATCCACCAGAACCTTACTCTCCTCCAGCTCCCTTCGTATCCTGTCCAATTCGGTGATGTCCCGGTCGTTAATCACAATCACGTCGATCTCACCCTTTGCGTTAAAGATCGGGCTGCCAGTGGCCAGCACCTTCTTGTCCGCCTTAGTGGTCTGGACGATAGTCACCGTAGTCTTTCGATTGAGCACCTGAGTGGTGACCGACTCGTTGACGTATCCTTTGCTCACGAGATCCGCGACGTTGTTTCCGAGCACTTCTTCAGCGGTGCATCCGGTAATGCGTTCCGCCGCCTTGTTGAGTCTCACAATGTTGCCGTGCTTGTCCGTAATCCAAAGGCCGTCATACGATGACTCCATGATCGCATCGAGCAACTGTGCCATGTGTTTGTACGATTGCAGCTCGAGTGCGTATTGATCGTACGCGAACACGCCCTGGAAAAAGCTCACTACCGCTTCTATACGACCGTCCAGCATGACAGGCAGACGATTGGCGATGTAGAGTTTGCCCTTGATCGAATCGCGCATCCCCAGTTGGGGCTGGCCGTCATCGAAGACGTTTCGAATTTCCTCCCAGGCCGTGGGGTTGATGGTTCGCAGCTCGCTGCCGACGAGTTCCTCTCTGGGGATGTCAAGGAATCGTGCGGCACCACTGTTCGCATAGGCAATAGATCCGGTTGAAAGGATGATGGTCACGCCATCCGGAATGATGTCCAGGACAGGGCAAAATGCCAGCAAGAACTGGGCGAGCTTCCCATTCGGAGTAAAGAGTTCCTTCACAACGACTCCAAGGTTCCTGATGCCGTTGAGCATCAAGCATCGGCCTGGCTTTCTACGGCGGAGACACGCGAGAAGACAGCGCTGAAGCGGTGAATGCTCAACCGCAGCCGTTCGCTGATGCATGCAGGCATCGGATTTAGTGTCATTATACCCTCTACCATACGGCACACGCTGCTCGCAAGGCCTACTGCTGTCGAGGATTTCCCGAAATATCCCTACGGCGACCGAGGCCCCGATAACCCGCTGGCGGTGTTCATTCAGTTACGCGGGGAGGTTCCGCAAACGTCTTCATTGAGGTCCCTTTTCCAGCGAACGGAGCAATCTTTGCGCAGCGTACAAGCAGGGTGTCCCACGTCTCACGGAGTGCTCCAGGGTAGCCCCGACGTTACACGTCGGGGTTGCACAGCAACAAGAGGTCTTCTTTCCTACTCCTAATTGAGACATTCAACCTTGAACAGACAAGACCTCTTACGCCTTCGGCGCTCCGACGTATAACGTCGGAGCCACCTCCAGGTGATTCGGCTCATCCCCTGATTTCGACAAGTTGTTGCTTCTTGCCGTGAATAACTGAAGGGTTGCCGGCGGCTGACTTTTGCTCTTGACTCCCCCAAAGCCTTTGGATAGGCTGTGGCGATGTCTTCTATCGGCATTCATGATGCCATGGCCGTATTTATCCAACGATCTCACTGCAATGGAGAAGAAGCAATGAGCGAACATTACCGGCAAATGTGGCAAGACCTCGGCCTTGACTTGGCCTCGCACGACACGCTCCTCAACGTGCTCGGCAGCGCTTACCAAGACATCTATCTTGCCCAGAAAGACCGCCCCGCGGGCATGGACTACTTCAACTTTGTCATGAGCGAAGTTCACGGCTTGCGCGTCCAGGAACTCCTGGATGGTAAGAAAGCCGGCCACCCCGTTGTCGGGTCGTTCTGCGTGTTTGTGCCCGAAGAAATCGTACGGGCTGCGGACGCCACGCTGGTAGGACTTTGCACCGGAGCGGACTTCGCTACCGAAGAAGTGGAAAAACTGTTGCCGCGCAACACCTGTTCGTTGATCAAATCCGCGTTCGGATTCAAGTTGGGCAAGGTCTGTCCATACATCGAGTCAGCGGACTTGATTGTCGGTGAGAATACGTGCGACGGCAAAAAGAAGTCTTACGAAGTGCTGAGCGGCTTGGTTCCGAATCTCTACGTTATGGACCTGCCACAGACCAAGTCTTCCCCGGGACGAATGGTTTTGCGGGCAGAGTACGACCGGTTTAAGGCGGAAATGGAGAAGCTCACGGGTGTTACCATCGACACGCCGCGGTTGAAGAAGGGGATCGAAATAGTCAACAACAAGCGGAAGGCCGTCCACAGGCTGGCGCAATTGCGGAAGGCCAATCCGACGCCAATTTCCGGTTTGGACGCGCTCCTGATCAACCAAGTGTTTTTCTACGACGACCCGATTAGATTCACCGATTCGGTCAACAAGCTCTGCGACGAGCTGGAAGACAGAATTGCGAAAGGCAAAGGAGTCGCCGGAAGAGGGGCGGCGAGGGTTCTGTTTTCCGGGTGTCCTATGGCAGTACCCAACTGGAAGCTCCCCTGGATCGTCGAGACTTCGGGCGCAATGGTCGTGGGTGAAGAAGCATGCGTGGGTGAACGCGGGACTCGCAACTTGGTCGACTCTTCCGCCGACACCACGGAAGGTTTGATGGACGCAATTGTAGATCGCTATTTCCAGATCGATTGCGCGATCTTCACTCCGAATCCGGACCGCCTCGACCATGTGAGGACAATGTTCAAGGACTACAATGCCGCGGGAGTGATTCACTACTCGCTGCAGTTCTGCCAGCCGTACCAAATCGAATCACTGCCGATGGAAAAAGCTCTGGAATCTGACGGCATCCCGACTCTTCGCATTGAAACTGACTATAGCATGGCAGACGTGGAACAAATCAGGACTCGCGTGGAGGCCTTTATCGAGCGGATAGGTCAATAAAGCGAGGCCAAACATTGGTCGTTACCGGCGTTGACGTGGGCTCCAGGAGTATCAAGGTGGTGACGCTCGACCGCGAAAACGGTCGCATGATCGCGTTCGATCGGGCCGAAACCACCTTCAACCCTTTGGAGCAGTGCGGGCGGATGCTGCGTGACCTCATACCAGGACGGATCGTCGCCACAGGTTACGGGCGGAGACTCGTTCAGGATCATTTCCACGCGACGACGATCACGGAAATCCAAGCTCATGCGCTGGGGGCGGCGCAGGCTTTTCCCGGATGCGCCTCTATCCTCGACATCGGCGGGCAGGACACCAAAGCCATTGCACTGGACCGAAACGGCAAGGTTCGCAAGTTCGAGATGAACGACCGGTGCGCCGCGGGAACGGGGAAGTTCCTTGAATTCATGGCACTGGCGTTTCAGGTGCCGATCGACCGGTTCGGCGACTTCGCTCTGGAAGGAAAACCGGGCCTCACGATTAACAGCATGTGCACTGTGTTCGCGGAGGCTGAGGCCACGTCGCTTATGGCTCGGGGATGCAAACCGCAGGACATTGCGCTTGCGCTGCATCAGTCGGTGGTCAAGCGGTCACTCTCAATGCTCCGCAGAGTTGCCGACGGCGCGAGTCTCGTCTTTTCGGGCGGTGTGGCGCAAAACCGGTGCATCGTCGAATCTCTGAAGGCGGAAGCTGGTGTCGAAGTTCTTGTTCCCGACAATCCGGAAATACTCGGCGCGCTTGGAGCAGCGTTGTATGCAGCCCGGGAACCGTGAGGACACTGGTACGTCGGTGATGCTGACCGAATCGAATGGCCGTTGCCACCGATAGGACTGTCAGTCTTTTGTTCTCATACCAGTGCGCTTTCCAACAAGTAACATACAAAGGGCCGGCAGGGACGCCGGCCCCTACCATCTCTTATGGTGGCGGCCCCGCGCCCCGCGGGGTGCCCGCCATTTCGCTTTCCCGATAGCAAACTTCTAAGAAAACGCCGGTAGCGCCGGCATCCTGCCGGTATTCTTCACGGCGTTTTCATGTTTCGTTGTGGCGATTCTCTCCATGGAAGTCGGTATCGATCTTTCGACGCTTCCGGCAAAGCAGTCAAGCGGTCGCCCTCACGGCTGAACGTGCCCTTGCTCCAAGACTAGTGCAGGCACCGGCTCGGGCAAGATGGCGGTCTTCGAGAAATCGGGGTCAAGAGCGAGACTCGCCTTTCCGGCCCCTTCAAAGGTGACGACCACGCGCTTTCCACGCTTGCACCATTCACATACCTTTGTGGGGGCAAGGACGTGGCGTCCTTTCCTGCCATTCACAGTGACTGTGGTTGGAGTGCTTCTCACAATCGGGCCATAGTCGCGTTCGGCCAGTTGCGTTTGCGCCGCGGCTGCCGTGAAGACGAGCCAGGCAACAAGATACGCAGCGACAGTGACTTTCATGTGGGTTAACTCACGTGCGGGTCTGTTCAGGAATCCCGTCCGAAGGGAGGCGTTTAAGCGAAGCTATCACTTCGACCCCCGTGGCGCCTTCTACTTCCTGAGGAGTGTTGAAGGTGCGATCAAAGAGGTTCGCCACCATAATGAGTCCAATTCCTAGGGGGAAGGCTAGGATGAAGGACCCTAGCACCATGAGCCCGCGTTGAGGGAAGATCGGCCTCGCTGGGAGGTACGGCTTGCTGACGATACGGACGTTCGCCATGTGATCTGCTTCGACCATTTCGTCTATGCGCACGTCTTCGACTTTGCTCAGGTACTTTAAGTAGCGCTCCTTCGCTACTGCTACGGCGAGTTCGAATTGGCCGGCCTCCTGGGTCCGTTGCTCAATGACTGTAAGTCGAGCGAGCTTTTCTTTGCGACTTGCCTCCATGACCTCGCGTTTAGAGACCATGTTTGCGAGTTCTCCTCGAAGAGCGTTGCGAAATTTGGTCGTAAGGTCCTTTACCAAGGCCACTGACTCCTCGTAATCGCGGGTCCCATCAACGAAGGTTTGCCGCACCTGAAGATTGCGCTCGCTGGCCCGAAGAAGCTGGGCCACCATGACACTGATCACGGGGTTCTGGAACGAGGCGAGTTGCCCTGTGACGATAATGTCGTGGTCCAGTTCTTTGATCATGTTCTCGAACTGTATGATGTCAGAATCCAGCTTGATAACTGTGTCGTCAATCTGCCGAACGAGGCCGATCTCTTCCTCGATCTGCTTCTCGGGGATGAAGATTCCCCATTTCTTCTTGAATGCCATCAGGTCTGCCAACGCCTTGTCGTAGGCGACGCGATGGGTGTCCACCTCTCTTGCAAAGAAGTCAATTGCTCCCCTTACGGAGTAGATCTTCGTTCGATACGGGATGTAGATGTCGAGAAGTGTCGCCAGGATGTGCCTGGTCTTGACCGGGTCGTCGTATCGGAAGGAGATATCGAGCACTCTGGACTTCTGTACGGGATCCACCTTGCAGTGCTTGCGCATCGCAATGGCCATTTGCTGGACCTTTTCCGCCTCCCTGACCTCTTTCGCTTTGGGCGGCTCGGTAAGCCCCAAAGTATCCTGGATCATTTTCTTCAAATCAGCCAGAGCAGAAAGCGGCGACCATCGTTCCGCCTGTTCGAAATATGAAAGTCCCAGCTTGTTGACCGCTTGAGTCCAGAGATCCAGGCTCAGGAGTAGTTCCATCTCACTGTTGAGATCGAACTCGTCTACGTCCAGGGTCACCGTCGGTGAGAAACCGGCCTGGGGAACTCTCACGACGTTAGGGCTTTGTTCCTTGCCCGTGATGAGGACCTTTCCCCCACTTTCGTACACGGGCGAAACCCAGTACGTTCCCACGAGCGTCCCAATAGGCAAGAGAATGACAAGAATCACCAAAATGTAGATCCGGCGGAACAGCGCATTTAGCGTGTCTCTGAGCGAAACTCCTGTATCTTGACGCATGGCGAATTCACCCTCTCGCGGGAAAACATGGCTTGAGATAGATCACGATCCAACATGTTGGGTATTGCCGTCCGCAAGGACGCAAGCCTCCTGTCGATGATGACCTCCTCGGTCCCTATCGTTTGAACTGAATCCGTACCGGCAGCGGTAAGACGAGATCTCGCTAGGTTAAGAGCGTGCCATGGAAGTCATCCGGCCATGTTGTCTTCCCACCGGGCCGCGCTCACAAACGATCGTCTCGGCCGGGCGCTGGGCCGCCGACAACCCTCTACCGAGGCGCTTTCTACTTCATAGGCACCCCGGTTGCAAGAACTATTTTGCAGCCCCGGCTGCTGCCTAAGTAGGTTCTTTTGAACGCGCAATTGTATGAGAATACCTCGTTTGTATGAAAACGCCTGAGAAATACCGGCAAGATGCCGGCGCTACCAGCGTTTCCATGGTTTGTTGTGGCGATTCTCGCCATGGAAGTTGGGATTGGACGGCTCATCTACTCGTCGGAAGAGGAAACAAGAACTCGTGCCACTTTAGGAAAAGTATGGCCACTATCCATTACAATTAATTCTTATTTGTTGCGAAAATTCTACCACTTTATCATCTATGTTCTTAACCATTTGATGTAATATCTTGACATTTCAGGCAATAAATGTAACAGTCTGGCCGGTCCAGGGGCTGCGATCGAGAAGCCCTCAGTGCTCAGGCCTAGACTTGCGACACTTAGGAGTCGGTCCCAATGGCGGCAGTGCGATCCATCAATCCGAAACAGTTCGTCGCTGACATCCAAGCCGGCGTGAGCGATGTGGATCTGATGCATAAATATCGGATCTCTGCGGAAGGTGTTCGGGACGCATTGGAAAAACTGTTGGCGCGCGGTGACATCGGCTCGGTCGATGTGCACTCATGGGGCCTCCTGTTCAGCAAGGCCGTCCCTATCGAACACATTCGCCTCATCACTCGAGAGAATGTCACTCTAGAGCTGTCGGTGTACGAGGCCGGGCGGCCGGACACGAGAGGGCTCGTGGCTAATGTTTCACCCAATGGCTTGGCAGTTCGAGGCCTACCGTCGGAGGCCGCCGCCGAAAAGGTTTTGGTCATGCCTCTTAAGATCGCGCCGGTGGCTGTCAAGGCTCGCTGCAAATGGGCGGAGCGCACAGGTGACGGGACGTATGTGGCGGGGTTCGAAATTGTCAAAGTGCTCAAGGGGGACTGGAACAAATTTCGGAAAGCGATCCGAAATCATATATCGAAGGCCGTCGCAGGTGCAGGACCACCCCAGCGGGTACCCGGTCCGCCTCCGGAGACAGCTACCCAGGAGCGCACAGCTCACAGCGAATCTGCCGTCCAAGAATCCGTGCCGTACGAAGTGTTGACACAACACAACGGTCTCGCAGGCAAGCCCGATGGTCCCACCCCGTCGGTCATAACTCTGGGCATGATCGAAAAGCGCTTGGACTTGGGAGAGCTAGCGGCAATGCTGACGGATCGCGACCATGTGGCCTTCATGATCAATCCTGTCAACTTCGCAATACTCTCTTCACAACAGAGGGAAGGGATGCTCGAGAGGGTGCGGGAAGCGAGCGACAGAGCGCTGCGGAATCTGCAGGAGCGGTCGCGAGCATTTCAGCTTGCGCTCGAAAACAGTGCCATTCTGGCGCAGTTCTCAACTGCTCTCTGATATCATCGAGTACGGGTGCGCCTAAGTACACCATTTCGTAAGTACGGTGACGAATGAACCGCATATGTCGTCACCCCGGCGGAAGCCGGAATCCAGTCCCGCGAAACCGCGGGATGGACCCCGGCTTTCGCCGGGGTGACGTGCTTGAATCTGCTACCGCATTTATGAAATCGAGCACTAAGCACGCTTCCTCAGCCAAATAACGGAGTGATCTCAGCTTTTCGGGGAAGGATCGTTGAATCGCTTGGCCACTTGTCCCCTTCGTCCACAGGCCGCCTTCTTCAAATCGAAACAGAGCAAAGGCATCATTCCTCCAATCACTTCTCCATGAGGACATCCGCAACCGCGAGGAACAGGTCCGACTCACGCAGGACGCCGATAAGCTCTTCCCTCTCGTACACCGGCAGGACGGTAATCTTGTTCCGATACATGAGCTTGAGGGCGTCCATCAGGTCTGCGTTCGCATCGATTGTGCCCCGAACCGCGAGCATGACATCGCTCACCTTCAGCTGCGCGTTCTTTATCACCCGCGCCCGAAATCCTGCGCGAGCCTCGTCTAAATCAGCCGAATCAGCTTGTGCAAACGCTATGGACACACCGAGCGCCTCAAGCTTCGCGGTTACCCCTCCTGCCACTTCGGGAATGAGGACCCCGAGGATGCTGCGAAATGTGAGAATTCCCACGAGCTTTCCCGCGCTATCCAGCACGAGCACGTTTCTATGGCCGGCCGCCGTGCACTTTCCCTCCTCTACCTGGCAGTAGAGCTTACGGAGAACCGGTACCGCTTCCCGTAGCGTGGCTCGGTCGCTCGTGACTGCATATTCGCTCAAAGGGACGAGCAGGTCCCTCAATGTTCGCGCTATCGGCATAACGGCCTCCTTTTCCAAGATGATGGCACTGCCTGAATCCTGCCTCGTGCCTGATGAACCGGGTCCGGATCAAGTCCTTTCAGTGCCCACCCGCTCCCAGAATACCACTGGCTGCCACTCCAAGAATGACCGCTTCAAGCAGGGCAAACAGGGCATAGAGCTTGTCGTTCTGCTTCCACAGCACCGGGATGATTGCTGCGAAGCACATGATGGTGATCCCGGCGAGCAGCGCAATGCCGATGAAATTGAGGAAATCACCGTATCCTACCATACCCAGCCAAGCCCAGCCGGCGTGTATCCGGCAGTGGTCCAGATACTTGTCCACGCTCATATGCCAGCAGCCGGGGACTTCTTCAAGGGGGATGTACGGTTTGAGCAGCCCTGTCAAGTAGACGATGTACGTGGCGAGCACGAGAATGAGCCCGAACAACATCCCCTTCTCGAGAAGGTTCGCATATAGAATCTGTTCAGGTCTAGCCTGCAATGATTTTTCGAGTTCGTCCATCACGGAACCTCTTTCGCAGAATAAGTCCGGATCGATGCCGAACTTCGGCGCTATCCGAAAATGCCTTTTTGGAGGGCCTTCAAGCCTGCGAACACCAGCATGCCGATGACTATCCAGCGCACCAGGGTCGGCTTGGCGACCTTCAGCAGCCGCACCCCCACAAAAGAGCCCAGCATGATACCGACGAGCGACGGAACGACAATCAGCGGGATCACGCATCCGTTGTTCATGTAAATCCACGCCGCCGACGTGTCCGTGATCGATAGGAGGAACTTGCTGGTTGCGACGCTTATCTTGAGCGGGGCGCCCATGAGGAGATTGAGCACCGGAACATTCGCCCATCCTGCCCCGAGACCGAACATTCCCGCCATGATACCGATCGCCACAAAGAGTACCAATCCCTGCCAAGTGCGATGTATCTTCCAGTCGATAATTTGGCCTGTAGTAGCCTCCTGATAGACACCGTAGATCCCGAGAATCGAGGACAGCCGATCCGCTCGCGGCACATCGGGCAGCTCAGACTTCTTGGCGGTCAACATAAGCACACAGATACCGAGAATCGTAACCCCAAGGGCAATCTGCACGTACTTGGTGGGCAGGGCCAAACCGATCATGGCGCCAATGATGGAAAAGGTCGAGGCAATGAGCGCCACAGGCATCGCCAGCCTCAAGCTGGCCAGATTCATCTTCAACAGGCCGGGCCCGGCAGCCAACGCCCCAGCCAACGCCACCAGCAGACCGGCCCCGCGGACAAAGTCCAGGTGAAAGGGAAAGAAACCACTGATGATTGGTACGAAGAGCACCCCACCGCCGCCCCCGCCGAGAACCGCAGCCACTCCCATGACGAAAGTCACGACGAAAAGCAGCACAGGCCACAGCCACCACGGGTATTGGGAGGAGGTCTGCCCCGCTGCGCCCGCAGCTTCGGCGAGCACGGGATGGTCCATCAACAGGACAGCCAACAGGCAGGCGCCTACAATCAGGGCCAGTTTGGCAGATCTCGTCATTTCACGCTCCAGTTTTCCTTATCCTTCATGTGATATCGCTTCGATTGCAGTCACGGTGAACGCACGTCGCGGGCGAGCCCCAAGTACAAAAAACCACACCTCACCGTGCGACAGTTGTCGCGCGGCTCCATCTATGCGGGACCTACCCCACCATTCCCGCACACAACCACTGGTGTGGATGAAATAGTTTCGGAACCGCCTTTACTTGGCGGTCAAGCCATCCACCTACCGCTACCGGGCCGCCTAATACCAGTTCGCGTTCAAACAAGTGACATTGGCTGCATCCAAAATCCCCCCTGTCCCCCCTTTACGAAAGGGGGGGACCGTATTCCCCCCTTATTAAAGGGGGGTTAGGGGGGATTTTCTCGTACGGAATCCGGTTTTTCAGCGAGTCATGTCAATGTCACCTATATGACCGCGCATTCGTATAAAACGGCCGCGGACACTACCAGCCGCGCTTTGCCACGATATTCGCGATCTCCGCGCGGCGGATTCGATCTTCTTGTTCGGACTTGCGCGCGTACGCCCGCAGAATCTTGGCCACCAGTTCACCCGTGTCGGTCGGCTTGAGCAGGTAGTCGTATGCGCCCAACTTCAGTCCCTCGATCGCGGTCTCGATAGTGCCGTGGCCGGTGAGCATGATCACTTCGACGATCGGATTGACGGTCTTGATTTCGCGCAACACTTCCACACCGTCTTTCCCCGGCATGAGCACATCCAGAACCACCACATCCGGCGCCTTCTCCTTGAGGAGTGCCAGCCCTTCGTCTCCACTCGATGCCGTGCGCACTTCAAATCCGCGCGCCAGCAACCTCTCGCCCAGAGTGTCGGTGAAGTCCTTTTCGTCATCGACAAGGAGCACTTGCACGTTCATGAGCCTACTCCCTACGCGTCACTTGTCTTTCTTCTCTTCCATGATTTCCCGAGCTGTCCGGAAGTCACCCTCTTCCGCGAAGGACGCAGCGACCATTGCGGTCTCAAGCTTCTTCTTGTACGCGTCTCTGAGGGTCTTGACCAGCTTCTCCATGTCCACAGGCTTTTGCAGGTACGCAAAGGCGCCGAGGCGACGAGCTTCCGCCTCGTCCTTTTCCGAACCGTGGCCGGTGAGAATGATGACCTGTACCTGGGGATATGCCTGGCGAACCCGACGCAGCACTTCCATGCCGTCGATGCCGGGCATCTTCAGGTCTAGTACCATCACGTCCGGGACATCGTCCTCTACGTGCCGGAGAGCTTGTTCCCCGTCCAGGGCTACGTTCGGGGCGAGATCCCGCATCTTGAGGCGTTCTGCGACGGTTTTGACGAAGTCTTCCTCGTCGTCCACCATAAGCACCTTAAATTCCTGCATTCTGTTCCTCCAGCACTTGGTGACGCGCCTATCCGCGTCAGAGCCGCACTGTCATCACTTTGAACGGGAGACCCGTCAAACCGATCGCCTCGGCAAACGACTCCCGAAGAGGAACCGTGCCGTAATAGATGCGCACTCCCTTGAGTCCCACAACATCGAGGAAGGAATTCTTCCGAGTATCGCCGGAGAGTATCTCCAAGGCAATCTCAGGGCAGTTTTCTTCCGCGAAGGCCGCCGCGACAAACGCAGTGGTAAATCCTGGCAACACACTCACGGATTGCTCTGCAGCTGCGGCCGGCAAACCTGCCATCCGCCGTGCAGTCTCATACTCGCCTTCCTCCGCGAATGCTGCCGCAGCAAAGTGCGTGCGAAGTTTCTCCATCCAGCTCATGGCAACCTCCTTGCCTCGCCGGCTGCGTGAAGTGCCCAAGGTGTGCGCCTCACTATCATTCTGAGCTTCCCGCTCACTGAAAGTATGATCTCGCTGTTCTGCGAACGCAAGCGATCTGACAACACGGTGAATCGTCTCTATAATAGCTTTACAATGCTCGACTGAATTGGCAAACCGGTCGATCTTCGCGGCCGCGTCAGAAGCCCTGACGGGCTTGCTGTCCGCCCTAATGTAGCCGTCCACGACCCCCACCAGATCAGCCGCACACAAAACAAGCACCTTGTCGGGCGAATCGACGTCACGCTCCGCATCATCGTTGAGCCGATCCACGAGACGACTGTCGCCTGGATGCTTGATCGTCCGGATCCTCCAAGGCCGCAAACCATGTGCCTTCCAGATCCGAGCCACCGTGCTCCGGCTCACCCCCTGGGCCTTAGCCATGGTCCTCGTGGTCCATTGAGCCCCATCCAGCGGCTTTTCATGCAGCGTTGCTTTCACAATCGCCCTGATCTTATCCCGGCCGATCCTGCGAGGAGAGGGCCCGTGCGGCGCGTCCTTGGTCAGCCCGCTGCAGCCCAGCTCTTCAAATCGCCTTCTCCAAAGAAGCACTGTGGGGCGGGATGTATCCAACCGCTTGGCGATCGCACAGTTGGAAAGCCCGCGGGCAGCCAAGAGACAGATCCGAGCCCGAAAGGCCATCCGCCGCGACGAAGTCTTCGCGCGGAGCCAGCCTTCCAGTCGACTTCTCTCTTTTTCCGTCATGGCCAAAGGTGCGGCGGCTTTCCACATCGGCCACGAGTACCACAATCAACCCCCTATTGTAAAGATAAAACAGCGACAAGGAGAAATCGTTCAGTTATCTGGGGTTCGTAATAGGAACGATGAAAATTAATCACCACAGAGTTCGCGGAGATCGCGGAGTAGGGGCGCACGGCCGTGCGCCCTTATTCGATGGCGTACAAGTCCAAAAGAGGGCGCACGGCCGTGCGCCCCTACCTCGTCCCTCTGCGTCCTCCGGAGTGAGATGAGAAACATCCTCCCCTCTGCCTGACTGAATGCTTACGACACCGGAAAACCGCGTCCACACCTTTCCGCCCGTGTGCACCTCACTCACGGAAAATGAATCACGATCCGCGGTGGCGCTCCACTCGCTTCTAAAGTGACACCGAGGCCTCCAGCGATTTCGAGCGCGGGCGACCACCCTGGACAGTCACGGACGTCGCCCTCACCGGAGACGTTGGCAGCACTCCCGTCCGCGGCAACCGCCAACTCGATGCGTTTTCCGCCACTCCCTGTCGGCAACAGGGTGATTGTCGCGTCTTTTGGCACAACGCTCATCATCAGGTCGATGCATACCGAGAGAAGCATTTGCAGCCCCAGTGGGTCTGTCTTGACAAGGATTAGGTCATCACCGGGTCGCGCTTCGAGCGCCAAGCCTCTCAGGCGGGCGAAGCGCCGGCACAGGAACGCCGCCTGGACGACCGCGGCATTAAGGTCCACGCTTGAGATGGCCTCGTCCGGTGTGTGGGCGAACGTGTTGAGTCGGGTGGAAAGGTCAACGCCTCTCGTCACCTGATCGCGTATGCGTGACAAGGAACGGTCGAACTTCTCCCGTTCGGGAATTGAGTCTTCTTTCGAGAGGGCTATGAGGTCCTCCATGAGGCCTGCAGATTCCTTGATGATCGCGAGGACGTTCTTGATCTCGTGCGTGACCCCTGCAGTGATTTTACCCATGAAGGCGGCTTTCTTTGACTCCATTCACTCGACCTTTCCCGCTGGCGGCCTCTTTTGCATTGCCTCGCCGATCTTTCCGATAAGCTCTTCGATTCGGAGCGGCTTCATGAGGTAATCAAACGCTCCAAGGCGCATGCCTTCGAGCCCTTCCTTCGTGGATCCGATGCCTGTGAGGAGAATCACCGGGATATGAGGATAGTCTGCCTTGATACGTTCAAGGCAGGTCAGGCCGCTCATGCCGGGCATCATCACGTCGAGCACTACGACGTCAGGCTGATCCGAGGCGACACTCTGTAGGGCTTCTTCCCCGTCGTTGGCGGTCCGGACCTGAAGTCCTCGTAGGCACAGACGTTCCGCGAGCGTAGAGACGAACTCCACCTCGTCATCCACCAGCAGCACGTTCCAATCCTGCATACTATCTCCCTGTCACTTCCTTCGGATTCTTAGGCAGGAATACCACGAATCGCGTTCCCTGCCCGAGCTTGCTTTGGACGTCGATATAGCCACCGAGCTTTTTCACGATGCCATACGTGATGGACAGGCCCAATCCGGTCCCGCTCCCTTTGTTCGTGGTAAAAAAGGGTTCGAAAATATGCTTGAGCGTTTCTTCCGACATGCCCTTGCCGTCATCGTTGAAGGAAATGCCGATTGTCTCGATATCTTTTTCGAAGGTCGCTACGGCAATCATGCCGCCGTCATTTACCGCCGCGAATGCATTGTTGAGGATGTTGAGAAACACCTGCTGCAATTGCCCCCGATCCGATGCGATGCGAAGCAAATCTTTCGCCAGGTGGAATCGGAGCTTGATGTTGCGATGGAAGGCCTCTTTTTCAAGGAAGCTTGCGGTCTCGGTAAGCACCTCGTTCACGTCCAGGACTTCGATAACGACGTCTATCCGCTTGGCAAATCCAAGCAGTCGATGAGTGATGGCCCTGCACCGCTCTACCGCTTGGATGATCGCCTGCACCATGCCGAGGAACTTTTCTCTGTTGGCGAAGTTGGGGGCAAGGTCGATGAGGTCCTTCATCAGGCCGGCCTTTTCGTTGATTATTGCCATCGGGTTGTTGATTTCGTGGGCAACGCCGGCCGCAAGCCGCCCGATCGATGACAACTTGTGCGAGTGCTGCATTTCTCGATACGCAAGCTCGCGCTTGTCGTCACTGATTTGCATGCGCTTGACCAGTGTGTTGGTCAGCCTCAGGACAACCAGAACGATCACCAAGACGCTCCCGAGAAACAACAGCAACAGATTCGTCTTCAAATGAGACCACGCGCGCAGAATGTCCGCTTTCGACTTGACCACCATGAGGATGTAATCTGTCCTGGCAAAGTACGCATAGGCAAGCATCACGTCGCGACCCAGACGGTCTTTTTGTTCGACTACCGCTGGTTCGAAACTCACCGGAGGGACACATTCCTCGCATTGATCCAGCACTTTGCCGTAGAACTTGGATGCGGTTTGGAATACGCCGTTTCGGTTGAGCAAGAACGCGTCGCTCCGTGCATCCAGTCCCATTGCGGCGATCAGCTCGTCAAACCGCCGAGTATCGATGGTGGCACGGACGATCCATACCTCTCCGGAGTCTGCCAGATGCTGCACCGCTATTATCACGTGCGGGAACTTGCGATACCCCATGAACACATCGCTGACAAATACGCCGTTGACCATGACCTGCTGAAACCAGGACTGATCAGCGTAATTCTTGCCTTTCAGCTCGTACGGGCCCGCGTAGCTGATTTGGACGCCGTTGGCGTCGATAAGTCCCAGATCGACAAAACCTTCAAATTCCTGCTTCAGCGAGCGGAAGATCCTGTTGAGTTTCTTCTCGTCAGCAAGTTCCGCATAGGAGTACGCGGAGGCGATGAAGCGAACTGTTGACAATCGCCCCGCAAGGAATAGCTCGAACGAGTGCTTCGACTTGTTCACCAGCACGCGGAGCGGTGCAACGATCTCGTCTTGCAGCGCAGCCTGGTACTCGTGGTAGTTGATGAACGCCATGAGCACCAGTGGAATCAGCGTAATGAGAAGCATCAGGATGGAAATCTTCCGGCGAAAGATCTTGTATCGTTCCGGAGAGGTCATCTCTTCGGGCATGTCCAAGTATTGCCCTATCCGCTTCTTAAGTCTGCCAATCAAATCCATTGGTGTGCCTGCGAGTCCGGCTCATGACCATAGGCATATGGAGCGTGAGTCCGGAGCCCGGAATTGCTCTCAGTTTTCGCAATGTCAGGTTCGGTTGATATCTGATCTGGCTGCGTTGCTAAATCCGACCATTGAGCCGTAGAATCCCCGTAACATACCATACCATCTGCTCAGATCTTTGACCACGAGATTTTTCCGTTTCACAAGGCGATAGCGTTACGCGCGGCAAGCTCACGCGGGTCAATTCCCGGCGCCGCGCTTCAATATTCGACGCACGAGATCCTTCCCTCGAATCCAAACCTTCTCGAGCGTAAACGCAACCTCATCCCACGTGCGAGGGACGTGAAACCACACGAAGCCCAGCAGGTCTCGAAAGGGTGAGCCGGGGACAACGACCGAGGGAGTTCTCCGGTCTCGGCCGCGGAGCACTTGTCGGGCACACCGTTCCGGATTTATGAGTGGGTCCGCTGCCACCGCATGTGCTTCGCAGGGCGGTCGATCCGGATACACATACACCGTCGCCGGCTCGAGCACCTGGGCGCAGAGCGCACTTTGCCGTCCTTTCGCAGTGAACGCATCGGCAAGATCTTCGGTCCGTCGCGCGTGGTAGACCATGGGCGACCACCACAAGAGAGACCGAGACCGGCGTTCAGCGTCAGGCGGCCGCGGAGGATCGTACCCGTCCCAGCGGTAGGCAATAGGGATGGACTCGCCTTCATTCTCGATTGGGCTCGGAACTTCTTTGAGCGGAATGGACCTAAGCCGCAATCGCCCCATGAGATAATCGAGCACCCATTCAGCCGTGGCAAGTCTGGCCTTCGTTCCATCTTTGAATGGGTGCATCAGCACGCTTATGTGGTTAATCTTGTCTCGTCGGGTTCTCCGCCAAGCGCTGTCCATCATGGCGCGCAACATTGGTCTTTGCAGATTGTACGTTTCGACGGGCACCGGAATCGCGGTCACATCCCCCGCAGCAGTCCTGAGAGCCCTAGGCCGTGTGGATGCAGAAATGAACCGACTCCGATAGAACAAATGCTTCCTGAAGAGTACCAGATATTCTAGACCGGCTCGCAAGATCGCTTCGGGGGACAGGGCGTCCATTCGATAGATGAAGTTCGCCCCGACGATCTCACTGTACCGGCCGAGCGCCCGAGCCTGGGAAAGCACTGCATCGGTTTGTTCTTCGAGAGGCCTACCGGCGAGAAAGTCGTGCATCCACCCATGCACTCCGATCTCATGGCCGCCATCAGCGATACGCTCAATCAGTTCCGGATAGGTTTCCGCGATGAAACCGGTAACAAAGAATGTCGCGCGAATGCCCCGGGATTCGATGAGGGGCAGCAGTCGGGGCATGCCGAAACGCGCACCGCCAAACTGCTCCAAGTCCAGGATGAGTGAAAACGTTCCTTCGCCGGGATCCAGCGGCCGCGTGCGGATCGGACGCGGGAGTGCCACCACTCCGTGACCTCTGACGAGGTCTTCGATGCACTGGCGGGTTTGGTATTCCTGCTCGTCCGGATCAATGGCAGAGACTGCGGTATATCCCTTTCGGAGTCCACCGAGGAACGGCCCGATAGCTGGGGCATCGGGCATGTCGTCGTTCCTCGTGAAGATAACCGCGTCGGCTCGTGTCCTCTCGATCTCGCGCGTCAGCCCCGGATCTCTTCCGATCCGACCATAACTTGTTTTGAGAGTCTGAATTCCCCGAGCTGCCGCCAGCGCCGGTTCGAGGCCGAATCGGTCAACATCGGACGAGTCCCAGAGGAGAACGGTGCGGCTCCAGTCCACCGTCATCGTCCTGCGCCTATAGCGTTTCTGCCGTCCGAGATTGCCTCCTCCGTTCAAACGCAGTCATCCACGCGGCCAGAGCGAGCAGCACGCAGAAGAACTGATACCATACCGGCTGATAGTAAATCCCGAAGAAGCGTCCATAGATCGAGGCAACCAGCGCTGTAAGCAAAGCGGTGGATACGGCCGCGATAAGCGGGTCGGGTGATCCTCGGCACCGCCAGAACTGCACCGCGACCGTCGTCACAAGGGTGTAATACATGAGAGCGCCCAACACACCCCGCTCCGAGAGCATCCGGAGAAACTCGTTATGAACGACGTGCACCCACGATTCGCGCAGCTTGTATGGAAGGTATTTCTCCACACTGAACATGTAGTTGCCTGCACCGACGCCAAGCAGCCAGTTGTCGCGGGCCATTCGAACTGCGGTGGCCATGAGGGGAACGCGGACTTCGCCGTACTCGCCGACCTGAAAGCGGTAGATCAAAGCCGGACTGAGGGCCGCCACAAAGAGAATCACTCCGATGGCGGCCTTAAAAATCTGCACGCCACTGATCCATCGACGCAGGTACCCCATGATGAGCAGGAACATCACACCAACGGCAGCCGTAGCGGCTGCAGCTCTGAACTTGGTGGCAAGCATCCCGACCACGAGACATGCAATCCCGGCAAAGGTGACGGCGCGATAGCTCGGCTTCTTGGCGACATAGAAGTACGCTACCGCAATATTGAGGGCGTACGACATCATCTGGCACGCTGCGTCCGCACCACCCGAAAAACCCGCAGACCGGAAGCCTTCAGGTCCCCTGAGTCCGTGGAATTCTCCTTTAAGCGTGTAATTCAGGCCTGTAGCGTACTGCGCGATCATATAGGCGCCTTCAGCGACTGCTCCCGCCACCAAACCGGCCACCACGCTGCGGAAATCGCTTTCGTCTCTGATATTGTTGATCAGATAGAAATACAGCATCGCGCCTTTGAGGAGAAACAACGTCTCGTACATGCTGTACTCAAAATGGGCCGCCGCGAAGGCGCTTGTTAGCAGGCCCAGCAATATCCACCCCAACAGGAGTGTGCCAACCGGACGGCCAAACGTGAGACGCTCGCGATCCTTGCGCGTAGCGGCATCAAGGAGCCAGGCCGCATAGAGCAGTGCGAGCACAATGTCCACGGCATCCACTCTGATGCCGGCGGCGAACGGCGGGCTCTCGAACTGAGGGGCGAACGGCCGGTACAACAGATGGTAATCCACTTGCATCGGGATCACAAAAACAACGGCAAACAACAGGAATGACCGCAAGTGCTGCTGGAACAGCGCAGCAACGAAGAAGAAGACCACCGCAAGATGTACCGCAATGACGAGCCTCGGGCCGTACGCGAACATGTCTACGTAGAAATATCCCAGAATGGGCGCGGCAATGAGGCAAGCTACGAACGCCCCGAATATGCGAATACTTGCAATGGCCACACTCATCGGTCCTACTGTCTCCCGCTCTCGTCCTCGCCATGCGTTACCAGGAAATGCCGCTTGAATCAAAGGCTTTTGTCAAGATAGGAGATGGCGCCGGTGCTCGACTAGTAGATCGATTCAGAAATGCCTTTGCGTGGGCGTCAGCGACGGCCTTGGGTAAGGGCGGGTCTGAGACCCGCCCCTACGAAGCGTATCGCTGCGGTAAACACCTCACCTTGCCTGGTCGCTTACGGGTAAGGCATTTTGGATCGACCTTCCAGTCGGCAACTCCAATCCTCTGCCCTTATGACGAAATGCGCACAAGGCCGCCGCTCCGTGTCAAGAAGCCCTCCTGAACGAGCTGAGAGATTATCGCTTTCACTCTCGCCGGCGGTTTTCCGACTGCAGCCACCAAAGCGTCCTCTGAGCGCACGCCCTCCCCAATCAACCCTCGAAGAATCAATCCTCGAATCTGTCGGTCCGACCCGGAAAACGCGGACTGGCGATGGTAATGCGCGCTTCGCCGATTCGGATTACCTTCCGCCGTCTTGAGCATAGCCCCGTAGTCCATCAGAGCATAGTACCACGTGCGCACGCTCGACCGGTCGAGGGTCTGCTCGACCAGAGAGAGGATCTTTCGATCCGCGACTCGGTTCTCCTCGCGAAAGAAGAAGTGAATGAACACTCTCCGGATATTGGTCTCCACGAAGACAGAGGGTTTGCGAAACACAAATGCAACCAGCGCACCGGCGGTTGCTCCTCCGATGCCCGGCAGCGTTTTCAGTATCTCAACGGAATCGGGAAGAATGCCGCCGAACTCCGCAATCACACGCTGGGCGACCCGCTGAAGCGCCATTGCGCGGCGGTTGTATCCCAGGCCTTGCCACGCTGCGAGGACGTCTCGCAACGATGCAGCCGCGAGCATCTCAAACCCTGGGAAGCGCTCCAGGAAAGAGTCGTATTTTTGGAGGACGCGCTCGACCTGCGTCTGTTGGAGCATGATTTCAGACACAAGAATCCGGTACGGGTCCTCGGTCCGCCGCCAGGGCAGATCGCGTGCGTTTTTGCCATAATGCTTGTACACGGCACTGCGGAATGCCACCACCTCGGAGGGCGTCAGTTTCCGATCGTTCCGCGCGGAGGTCAAGGCCCTGTGACCGCTCTTTGCATTTTCTTTCATAAGTCATTGCCTCAGCGGCACAACACGCAGAGATTGACAAGGATCAACACCTTGTCTCACAATCGGTTTCTGAATGCAAACCAGGGTACCATAATCATGCTGCCGACAATGCTCTTCAACTCCAGCGGACTGGGGAGGGATCTTCATGAAAATCCGCAAGCAAGTGTATGAACTGACACAACAGGATTTCGACGAGTACCCCGTCTGGGAATTCGCCCTGGATGAAGAAGGCGAAGAAGGCCAGGACGAGGCCACAGTACGGCCGTACCCGCACGATCCTCCGCTCGACCCGAACGAGGGTATGTTCGTGGTTAATGCTTCTTTCACGCTTTGTGACGGAGCACAGATGAAAGGGTACTTGACTCCCGGGGTGCAAGGAGACAGATCAATCGGGACCGTACAGCCTATCGTTTTCGCAGAATCGGTGCAGGTCGCGTTCTGGTGCGGGATCTTCCCCCCGAGCACGGAGTTTCTTGCAGAGAGCTACCGAGCTCTCGGTAAAACCGCTGAACAGGTGTTCCCGGCCAAGTTCACGTCCGAAGTGCCATTGACGAGTGGTCCGGTCGAAGGCGTCCTGGACGGGTTCCTTCACATGAGCGAAGAGAAGAAGGGCCTCTTACGGCGCAAAGAAACCGTCATTCGGTCAGTAAAGTGAGGAACGCCGAGTGCCACCGTTGACAAACGGACAATGGCGCCTCGCTATACAGAATTCACTGATCTTGTCCGCATTCCCTGCGAATAAAATCTCAACGCATCTGCGGGCGCTGTTACGAAGCTCCGCTTACGAGCTTTCTGGCGATCTCTTCCGCCTGCTCGACTAGGTCCGCCCTCTTTGGCACCGACCCGTCGGCGCGTGGACCGTTCATACGAATGAGATGATTGGTATTGAAGCCGTACCGCTTCAGCCACATCGCGTAGCGTGGGTGCACGTCCGCGTACAAGGCGAGGCTGGTCTGGCCCTGACAGAAAATGAACACCGACGCACGTCCGGATCGCAAGCGGCTCGAGAAATCCGCATTAAGGTATGAATAGGTCCGATCGAAAAATGACTTGAACTGGCCGGACACCTCACCGAAGTAATTCGGAGACGACAAGACGACAGCGTCGGCTTCTTTGACTGCGTCGAGAACAGCGGTGAGATCATCCTCAATGACGCAATGGTCGAGCTTGGTCTTGCAGGTCTCGCAGGCCCTGCATCCCTCGTAATTCAGAGCGCTCAAAGTAAACTCGCTGGTATCCGCACCAAGCTCTTTGGCCTTTTCGAGTATCTTTCGCGCCAGCGCGGCGCTGTTGCTTTTCGGCCTGGGGCTGCCCAGGACAGCCACGATCTTCATAAGTGCACCTCCCGACGAACGGACGAGCGACCAGTAGGTCTCAGTCAAACGACTTGTCCGTCCAATCCCTTTCTCTCATAAGCGAACGTTTCCACGGATCGATCCGCGGATATACATACGGCAGAAGCCTCAGGAAGAAATAAGGTCGAAATATCGGGACGCCGAGCATGTCGCCGAACATGACCAGTAACAGCAGTCGCTCCAGCGCCACCTTTTCCTGCAGCGCCACCATCTTGGGTTCATGCAGCACCATGCCATGCATGAATTCTCCGATGGCCTTCAGGACTCGGACCGCCGTGCCGTAACTCTCCGCTTGTTCCGACGTCTCTCCGTGTGAGTCTTGTTTCATGATGCCCGACGATTTTCCGGATTGGCCGAAGATCTCAGTATTCGATGCCTTCTCGGGCTGCCACTCCCTGCTCGAAATAATGTTTCACATTCTTCATTTCAATGACATAGTCCGCAGTGTCAAGTACTTCAGGGCTCGCGTATCGACCGGTGAAGATGATCCCGACTCGTTCGGGCTTGTTCGCCGCAAGATCTACGACTCGCGCGGGTTCGATCAGGCCCATATATACCGCGACATTAATCTCGTCGAGGATAACCAGATCATATTCCCCCCCCGAGACCGCAGCGCGAGCATCATCAAGGCCTCGCTCTGCGAGAGCTTGGTCCTCGGGGTTGCGCCCTTCTCTGCGAATAAAGCCCTTTCTACCGATCGGCTTGATTACAAATCGCGAGCGGAGGCCTTTGACCGCGAAGTGTTCTCCGGAACTGTCCGGGGCTTTCAGGAACTGGAGCATCATCACTGTGGACCCTCGGCCGACGGCCTGCAAAGCCAATCCGAGAGCCGCAGTGGTCTTGCCTTTCCCGTCGCCGGTGATGACGCCGATTTCTCCTGTGCCTGCCATCACATCCTCGTCATAAACCGATGGATTGCGATCATAGAGCGTCGTGGAGGGAGTGTCAACAATCCCCCGACCCGTACGATTCCCGCGCTCGTGAAGACGTCGGCCTCAGCTTCACGTTGACTCATAGGCCGTGCTCCTTGCGTGGCCTCATCTCGCACAATCGTTTAGGGTTCTTGGGGTTCTTGAACAGGGTCGGGCACTTTCCGTCTACGGAAAACGGAAGCCGGTTCATCTCGTACTGGAGCGCGAATACGTGTAGGAAAGTCATTCGAGCGACTGAAGTGGCGAAGCCGGTCGTCAACTCGTCGCCAGAATATTCATGCAAGATCTCGACAACCTTAACTGCCATGAAGGCGTCCGACACAACCAATAGGCAAAGCACGAGACTGTCCAGGCGCCCGATCCACTCTTCGGAAACCGATATCGAAACAGCCAGCACCATCGCGGCGGCCAACGCGGTAACATGCAGTGCCAGCAGTCCGTACGGAAGGTATCTTGGCATTCTGGCGGTCGTCCTGAGCGGTGCCAGGATGGACCGCGCCCGAAGGAACCAAATCGGAATGAATACTCCTAGCGTGAGGGCACTCAGCAACAGGACAAGAGGCACAGGAAGGTTGTCAAGCATTCGTGTCTTCGCCATCGCGGGAAACTCTCCTGGTAATGCTCACTTGAGGGTCCGATACTCCGTCGCACGGCTTGGGCTCGGGGCCGTCGCCGTCAAGTCTTCCGGCAGGCTCCTTTTTGGTGCTATTTCCTCTCTTGGATTGTCAACCGAATAATTGAGTACGGGGCAAGCCTTCACTTGCGTGCGGGGAAGGCTTCCGGATATGTCAATCCGCTGTCCTGGGAGAGATCTTCGCCCGAAGGGCGTGACGTGAACAGCCGCATGCTTCAGCGTGCGGAATGAGGCCCAACAAGCGATCAAGAGCGACCCTGAAGGGGTCGTCCAATTGTTTCATGGAGGACCCTTTCAGGGTCCCAAGAGTTCTGATTGACGTCATTCCGGCGAACGCCGGAATCCAGGATTTTCTGATAGGGGGTAGGAACAGCCGGTTACCCGGCCGCTCCTCCCTCCGAACCGTACGTGCGGATCTCCCGCATACGGCTCTCCAGTCGGTGGTTCACCGCCAAGCGGATCGACAGGCCGC
>Ga0172375_10000678_pt1 | contig 54669 bp, 47 predicted proteins | sample LakKiv1m_FD_114537 | JGI IMG/M metagenome (GOLD analysis project Ga0172375, IMG submission 114537) | Freshwater microbial communities from Kabuno Bay, South-Kivu, Congo - kab_092012_11.1m | ecosystem: Environmental > Aquatic > Freshwater > Lake | place: Democratic Republic of the Congo...
ACAATACACGGAGAGTACATTACGCTTTCGAAAACAAACTTTCTCCGCTACAATTTATACTATCAATCCAGGCTAACAACTTTAATTTGCCTCAGGAGTGCAATCGAGGGTGGACTTATACACGATCTTGTTTTTTTATGGGAAAAAAGATAGAATATATCTAAATCCTAAATACTAATATTGAAATCCTAAACAATATCTAAATTAGAAATCCAGATAATCAAAACTTTTTTTAATTTTAAAAATTTGAATTTATTTAGGATTTAGTGCTTAGAATTTAGGGTTCATGCGAATTTATGCTTTCCGAAATAAAAGAGATAAAACTCAAAAAGCTCGATAACCTGAAAGCGGCGGGCATGGAAGATTATCCCGAAAAATCGAAGCGGTCTGTGACAAACCGAAAAGCCCTGGAGGGTTTCGATATTTTTCAGGGGAAAGAGCTGTTTCTCGTAGGCCGGGTGAAATCGCTCCGTCCCATGGGCGGATCATCTTTCGCGCATATCGAAGACGAGTCGGGAAAAATCCAGATTTTTTTGAACGAACAAAAAATTACTGACGGGAAATATAAGCTTTTTATAGATAATGTCGATTTAGGGGACTTTCTTGAGGTGATGGGGATGCTTTTCCAGACGAAGACCGGTGAAAAAACCCTGGAGGTCCATGACTGGAAAATGCTTACAAAAAGTCTGGCGCCGGTGCCGACGGAATACTTCGGACTGAAAGACACGGAGGAACTTTTGAGAAAAAGGTATCTCGACCTAATGATGAATTCGGAAACGCGTGAAATTTTCCGCAAAAAAAATATTTTCTGGCAGACAGCCCGAAATTTTCTTGCGAAGAAAGGTTTTTTGGAAGTCCAAACGCCTGTGCTTGAAAATATTCCTGGCGGAGCTGAAGCTGAACCGTTTGTGACGCACCACAATGCGCTTGGCCGTGACTATTTCATGCGCATTTCGCTCGAACTTCCGCTCAAAAGGCTGCTAGTCGGCGGATATGGAAAAGTCTTCGAAATTGGGCGGCTTTTTCGGAACGAAGGCATCGACCGGGAACATTTGCAGGAATACGACGATCTCGAATTTTATGAGGCTTATTCGGATCTTAAAGGGGGGATAAAAATGGTGAAAAAACTCTATCAGGAAATTGTGAAAAAGGTGGCCGGTACAATGGAAACGGAATATGATGGCAATAAAATAAATTGGGGCGGAAAATGGGAGACGATAGATTATTTCAAGGCTTTTAAGGATGAAACCGGAATTGATCTCAAAAAAGATGTGACTGTCGATCAGCTCAAAGCCAAAGCCAGGGAGCTGGGGATTGAATACAAAGAAAACTACGGCAAGGGCCGGATGATCGATACGATTTATAAAAAAACAGTCCGTCCAAAAATGATTCAGCCCTGTTTTTTAGTCGGCCATCCGATTGAAGTTTCTCCTCTAGCAAAGAAGGATCCGAGAGATCCTAAAAAAGTGCTTCGGATGCAGCCTCTTGCAGGCGGGACGGAGCTTGGAAACGGATTTTCGGAACTCAATGATCCGGTTGACCAGCGGGCGAGATTTGAGGCGCAAATGAAACTTCGGGAAGCGGGGGACACGGAAGCGCAGATGCTTGACGAGGATTTTGTGGAAGCCTTGGAATACGGCATGCCGCCGGCCTTCGGCTTCGGATTCAGCGAAAGGTTATTTGCGTTTATTCTGAATAAGTCCGTTCGGGAAACAATCATATTCCCGCCGATGAAGGAGAAATAAGAAGAAGCCAATTCGTGAAAAATTAGAGTTTCTCAAATAGGCTGGTCCGCCAGGTGGCTGGCGAACTAACGCGATATTTTTAAAACTCTAATTTTTCACTCCTAAAGATTATGCTGGATATCAAATTCATACGCGAAAACAAGGAGAAGGTGAAAAAAAATTGCAAATTGCGCAATATAGCCTGCGATATTGACCGGCTCTTGGAATTGGATGAGACGAGGCGGAAAATGATCCAGGGCGTGGATCTTCTCAAGGAAGAGAAAAACGAAGTCAACGAAGCGATAAAAACAGCGCAAAATAGGAATGAGGTGATTGCGAAAGGGAAAGAGATCAAGCAACAGCTAGAAAAAGTCGAGCCGGAACTTGAAAAGGTGGAGAAGGAATACAAGAATCTCCTGATCAAAGTCCCGAACATGACACATCCGAAGTCGCCGAAAGGAAAAGATGACAGCGAAAATAAGGAGATAAAAAGATACGGAGAACCCCCACAGTTTTCCTTTGAGCCGAAAGGGCATGAGGAGCTGATGAGGAACCTGGATATCATCGATTTCGAGAGGGGAGCGAAAGTTGCAGGCGCGAAATTCTATTTTTTGAAAAACGAAGGCGCGCTTTTGGAGCAAGCGCTCATTCAGTTTGCCCTGAAAATATGCATCGATGAAGGATTCGTTCCCTTTGTCACTCCGGATTTAGCCAAAGACGAAATCCTTTTGGGAATAGGTTTCAATCCCCGCGGGGAGGAGACACAGGTTTATAGCGTTGAGAATACTGATTTGAACCTGGTAGGGACGGCCGAGATAACTATGGGAGGATATCATCGTGACGAGATTTTCAAAGAAGAAAAACTGCCCCTTAAATACGTTGCACTTTCTCACTGCTTCCGCACGGAGGCGGGTAGCTATGGTCGGCACAGCGCGGGGCTTTACCGCGTACATCAGTTTTCGAAAGTCGAAATGTTTGCCTATACACTTCCGGAAGAGTCTGAAAAAATGCATAAATATTTCAGGAATATGGAAGTAAAAATATTCAAAAAACTTGGAATTCCATTCAGAGTGGTGGATATTTGCACAGGCGATCTCGGCGGTCCGGCTTATCGGAAATATGACCTTGAGGCCTGGATGACCAGCCGCAACGGGTGGGGGGAGATAACTTCTACATCGGATACAACGGATTATCAATCCAGACGCCTCAACATCAAAGTTGAAAGAAAAGACGGACGGAAAGAGTTTTTGCATCTCCTTAATGGCACGGCGATTGCTACTTCCCGCGCGCTGATCGCCATCATCGAAAACGGACAGCAAGCGGACGGTTCAGTTGTGATCCCGAAAGTACTCCGAAAATATATGCCGGGAAAAGAGGACATAATAAAATGATAAAAAATATTTATGGTAAATAGAATAGATGGAGAGGGCAATTCAGGAGACTCTCCAAAACCGCTGAAAATCGACAAGAATTTGGGCAGGGAGCGACACGAAGAAAGAGTGATTGGGCTCGTGAAATTATTTAACGAGCTCTTGGCTAAAAAAGAGAAACTTGGCAAGGAATTAGATGTCACGCTTCGCTTACAAACGAAGTTGATGGAGGCGAAGTTCAAGGCGGGAGGGGAATATCCCGAGGGAGAGGATTGGATTGCAGTTCATGAAATAGCGATGCGAGATAATTTGGCAGATCTTCAGGATGTGGAAAAAAGGCTGGAAGAATTGGCAAGATATTCAGAGGAACTGCTCAAAAAAACAGAAACAAAATCCGAATAATCGTTTTCAAAACTTAGAGAAAGAGAACAGCTTGGGACTTATGGTTCAAAGCTGTTTTATTTATGCCTGTTTTCAGCGTTCTAGGCGCATTCCCCAGAATATCGCTATTTTTGAGAAAACCGCCATATGTGTGTGGACATTGCCACAAGCTATTGACAAAACATCATTTTTCTGCTATACTTTAAAGCTGGCAAAATTATGCCACTAATAACAAAATCCTTGAAAAAAGGGGATATGCCATGGGAATCATCGCGGATTTGGCCGCAACGATTTTGATTATGTTGGTAGATTGGCCTCTGGGAACAATTATGGGTATTTTGATTCTGCTGATGGTTTTGATGCTTGTGGGGTTATTCATATGGGGGCTCTTCACTGCCGCGGATTCCTGGTTTCTTCCGAGAGAACGTGGTCCAGGCAGGATAGCGGGCAAAAGTTTCACTCCTGCTCACTATCAACCCGTTCTGATTCATAATGCGGCAACAAACACGAGCATGCCATACCCCGTTTATCATCCGGACGACTGGTCGCTGCGCGTGGAGGTGGAGGGCCGGCAGGATAGCATATCCGTAGGTAAAAAGGAATTCAAAAGCATCGCGGAAGGCGATAACGTCATCGCGGAATATGTCCGCGGCCGGCTTTCAGGAGGACTTTATCTCAAAAGCATTTCTTACGGGTGATTTTCACAAGACTTTTGCGCGGCTCTCGGCCACCCCTTTGTAGTCCAAAGAAAGGTGGCCTTTTCTATTTTATGGAAACGCTCCGAACGTCAGGACAGGGATGAGAGAAAATTATCGGTAGGCGCAATGGCTGTAAAGGCGTGGGAATCTATAAGGGCTCAAATAAAAAAATGTGTTGTTAACGGATGAAATATTTTTTAATTCACTTTTATCAATTAGTCTGGGATTCAATAATCTCTAATAACTTTGCATGGAGAGCCGGAGGAGCCGCAAGAAAAGTGAAATTGTCTTGTGGTTGAGAGAGGGCCTTTGAATAGTCAATAAAATTTCCGAAAAAATCAGTGTAAATGCCGCCCGCTTCCTCAATAATTATTTGTTGCGCCACATTATCCCATATTTTACTGGTGCGATTTAAAAAAGCGCCGTAATTTCCCTTGGCCACCATGGCAATATCAAAAACACTGTTGCTTGTTCTTAGATTTCTAATGTTCAAAACTATTTCGGCCAGTAATGCGCACTCGTCTCTTGTAAACTTCGGGTTTTCCTGGTGGCCATCAATTCCGTACGCCACAAGCGCCTTTTTCAAATCGTTTTCTTTTGCGACACTGATTTTTTGGGAATTACAATATGCTCCTTGTCCTTTTTCGGCCATATAAATTTCAGAAAAGCTTGGCAAAGCTAAGCCGCCCGCAATCGGAACATCATCTTTTAGTAATCCAAGCATAATTCCATATAGCGGAATTCCGTTGGCAAAGTTGCTTGTCCCGTCAATAGAATCGATAATCCAAGTGAAATTAGAATTATTATTGATAACGCCAGCTTCTTCATCAATGATGTTATGCTCGGGAAATTTGGTCTGTATTTTTCCAATCAATAGTTTACCAATTTCCAAGTCAGTTTCTGTGAGAACTTGATTGTTGTCGCCTGCTTTGGTGGTACCGGCAACTTTGCCAAAACTTTTTCTTGCAATGTCGGAGGATTCTTCTAAGGATTGAGTAATAAAATTATTGTATTCCATATAGTTAATTGAATTAAAAAAATATTTCATTTGACTTTTTTAGCGGGATTTTTTCCCAAGCATCGAGCATTAGAATTGATTTTACCTGATTTCTGTGCTATATTTTTCTGAGATAATATTAGCATATTTGAGCTGAATGTCGAACCAAAAGGGCATTTCTCTTTCTCCAATCAAAGAAATGGAGCTCCGGGCGTCTCGCATCCCCGGAGTTATTTCGCTCGCCCAGGGAGTGCCGTCTTTTGACACGCCGGAAACGATCAAAAGGGCAGCCATTGATGCTATCGAGAAGGGAAAAGTGGCCAAGTATTCTCTCGCGCCGGGAATTTTGGAATTTAGGGAAGCAATCGGCCAGCATCTGGAAAAAGAAAACAAATTTTTTGATTTCGAAAATGAGATCATTGCGACAGCTGGATCCATTGAGGCAATCACGGCGACATTTCTTGCAATCCTCGATCCTGGCGACGAAGTCCTGATACCCGATCCGACTTACACATCATACCAACCGGCGATCAAGGTGGCTCGGGGAGTGCCGGTTTTTATTCCTCTTAACGAAGAAAAGCGCTGGTCGCTGGATGTAGAAGAATTCGAAAGACTGATCACTCCGCGTACGAAAGCTTTTCTTTTCTGCAATCCGAACAATCCGACCGGAACTATTTTTTCCCGCAATCAGCTGCATGCCTTGGCGCAACTGGCCATAAAGCACAATTTGTATATTCTGAGCGACGAAGTATACAAGGATTTTATTTTCGATTCGGAAGACAGATTATATTCTTTGGCAGAGCTGCGGGGGATTCGGGACCGCCTTATTTATATCTTTTCTTTTTCGAAAGCCTATGCCATGACGGGGTGGAGGATAGCATTTTTGGCGACACATCAGGCGCTGTCCAAGAAGATTTTGGCTGTTCATGATGCGCTAGTGACTTGCGCTCCGGTGGTTTCTCAATTCGCGGCTATGGCAGCGCTTGAAATGGCGGGAGATGATGTCGCAAGATTCAGGGATTTTTTCCGAAAAAGAAGAGATTTGACCTGCAGCAGACTGGATAAACTCAAGCATGTTTTTGAATATCAGAAACCAGATAGCGCCTACTTCGTTTTTCCTAAGATAAAGGCTAACTATCTCGGAAAAATGCCGGCTGATGGCGGAAGCTGGCAATTTGCCTTAGAATTATTGGAAAAGGCCAAAGTTGCCACCGTTCCGGGCGCAGCCTTTGGTCCCAGAGGGGAAAACCACATCAGGATGTGTTTTGGAAGGAGTGAAGAGGATATCAACGAAGCTTTTGACAGGATGGAAAAGTATTTTGGTTAAAGTAAAAAGGAAAAATGAAGAACGAAGAACAACAAAGAAAAAATAAAAACCGGTTTTTTCTTTTGCCTTGTCGTTTTCATATTTTCAATTTTACTTTTTCATTTTTTTGTTTATGAAGTTTTTTCTCAAAAAAATTATTCAGTCCTACCTCAAGTTTCTTACCAAGGTGACTCTTTGGCGCCATAAGCCTCTTATTGTTGCCGTGGCCGGTACGACAAACAAGACAACGGTCAAGGATTATATCCTGAAATTTATGAGGGAAAAATATGGCGAGAGAGAAGTGCGGGGAAATCCGAGGAGCTATAATACGGAAATAGGGCTTCCGCTTGCGATCTTGTACCTGGATTCAGGAGAATCTTCACCGATAAAATGGATAAGAATTTTGCTGCAGGGAACGGCCAGGGCAATTTTGGGGTTGAAATTTCCGTCAAAGCTGGTGCTAGAACTGGGCGTCAGCAGAAAAGGTGATATGGAATATCTCCTTGAGATGGTTCGGCCAAGCATTGCCATCATCACTAACATTGAAGGGAGCTATACCTATATAAATTCAAGCCTTGATATAATTTCCGAAGAAATGAAATTGCTGGTCAGAAAAATTCCCCAAAAGGGCAAAGTAATCCTCAATAGTGACGATGAAAGGGTGAAAAACCTATCTGAATCGGCCAAGGCGGAAGTGATAACCTATGGCTTGTCGCACGAAGCGGAGGCTCGGGCGGAAAATCTGAAAAGCGATGCCGAGGGCCAGAATTTCAATTTTGTTTTTAAGGGCGAAAAAGAATCCGTAAAGATAAGAAAATACGGCCGGCACTACGTTTATGCATGGATTATCGCCAAAATCGTCAAAAATATCCTGTAAAATAATTTCAAATTAACATAGCTGGCAATAGAGTCGGCAAAGAGATAAAAATACAATGGCTTTTTTTTCAAAAAAACAAAAGACGCCAATAAAGGAAAAAACTTGGCAAAGGAAAAATCCCCGGATGTATTCCGGCGTTCCCAAGCGAGACAACCATAAGAAAAAAAACGGTTTTTCCCACCTTCTCTTCTGGCTGTTGTTCCTTGTTTTCATCGGAGTTTCAGCCTATCTGCTGTTTTTTTCTCCTTTTATGGAAATCGACAGCATTTCTTCCAATGGAAATCAGGATATTCCTTCGGAAGAGATTACGCTCCAGGCAAAAAAGGCTATCGATGGAAAATATTTCGGATATTTCTCCAAGAAAAATTTTTTCCTTGTCAGTAAAGAGGCAATCGATGCCGCTCTTAAAAGCAGCTTTAACCGCCTGGAAGTGGCCTCAATTGAGAAAAAATTTCCAAAGGCGATTCTGATCAAGGTTAGAGAGCGCCATCCGGAACTGGTCTGGTGCAGCGGAGGGGTATGCTATCTTATAGACAAGGAGGGCATGGCTTATTCCGGAGCCACCGGTACGGACGAAGAGCTCCGAAACCAGAATTTTCTGACTGTTATTGATGAAAATGCCCGTCCAGTAGAAATAGGAAAAACATTTATCGACATAGGGTATATCGATTTTCTGAAAAAAATGAGCCTTATTCTGCCGGATGATCTGAAGCTGGAAACGGAGGGGAGCTACTATACTCCGGCGATGGCTTCCCGGGAAGTTATCGTAAAAACGAAAGAGGGATGGCTTCTGAAAATGAACAGCGCCATATCCCCGGAAGAAAATAAAAAAATTATCCAAACAGTTTTCGAAAAAGAGCTGCCGGAAGACAAAAGGCAGAGTCTTGATTATTTGGATCTGAGAGTGAAAAACAAGGTATATTTCAAGATGAAGTAAAAAGGAGGACGAATCATGGCTTATCGCGGCAGTTTGGAGGAGTCGGGCGACTATGAAAACAAAGTGCACGGGGAGATCATTGAGGATGTGCCTATTGCGACACTCAAGGATTTTCTCGAGGAGACCTATGACGAGATGTTCTCGAGAGGGGAAACGGCTATTGTGATATATATTGAAGGACGTCCCTGTTTCCGCTATATTGAAAGGAGGTTTGCAATCGAATGTTAAAAGCGGCTAAGTACATAGAACTTAGCCGCTTATTTTATCTGGAACGATATTTTCTGATTACTTCTTTAAATCGTCGACTTTATAGATAAGTATCGATCCTCCGATGTTGGCGTAAGGCTTCCTGTCCCGCAGCCATTGATAATCAGGCTTTCCTTCCGCAATCTTATAATATAGCGAGTTTTGGAGAAATGTCGCCGAGATGGCATACCATCCATTTTCTTGGCCGGAATCGGAATGCCAAATGATAGCTTTGTCTCCAAGATAATGAACGACGTCTCCTCCGCCGAAATAATCGATTCGAATCTTATCGATATTGTTTTCTTCGACATACTTTTGAAGGCGTTTCAGCTCTTGTCCCCAGTCGACGTTTGAATCGGTTACGTACCTGTATCCGTTTTTTACTCCGCCGACAGTCTCATTGAAATAGGCGAGATAATAGGGATAGGCGAAGGCGGTTTCGGCGATCAGCCAGAAAACAAGAAAGAGAACGAATCCCCAGGCGAATTTCCGGAAGTTTTTTCCTATTCTTCCGATAACTCCGGTTGTTTCCTTTGAGACGAGAAGATACATAAAAGGCAGGATCGGGAAAAGATGGCGAAAGCCAATGTTGAGATTTCCGGTTATGCTTACGTAAGCATAGAGGGCGATGAAGGCCAACATGGAAAACTCGTCGACATGCTGATCTACGTAATTTTTGAAACGCTCCCAAAGCTCGCGGGGAAAGTTCCGCAAGTTTCTTTGGAAGAAGCTGAATATAGCCGTAGCCAGGGAAATGATAATCAGAATCAGGATTGGAATAGGTTCTTTAATCAGGAAAACCATTGGGAAATATTCCCGAAAACTCTGATTAGTTACCTGGCCAAAGAAATAGGTCGTATTCCCGCCGGCAACGCGACCGAAAACCATGAAAAATCCCGTCAGATATTGGGAATAAGGGCGCAGAACAGGACTATCGGCCATTTGATGGAGATATGGGGCCGCCAGATGTTGTGCTCCTCCGTAAAGCTGGGTGTTTATCAGCTGGTGGATTTTTTCGGTTGGCATGCGAAAAATATTCAGCTCATATACGAGTCCGATCAAAAGGCCGTGGATAATGAGGATAAGAACGAAAGTGGCCGCATAAAAATAAATTTTCTGAAGCCAAAATCTTTTTATTTTCCCTGAACCGAGAAAATAAAATCCCAGCTTGTCTTTTCTGAAGATGGCATATAGCACAAGTGTTATCCCAAAAATAGGGAAAAGCAGAACGGCCGAGAATTTGGCGAGTTGGGCGAGTCCCAGGAACAGTCCAGCCAAGACCACGGTCTTCCAGGTAGGTTTTTTCAAATACCGGATGAAGGCATAAAAAGAAAATACCGAGAAGGCAGCGATACCAAGGTCGGTTGTGACATAATGATTGTGTCCCAGTATATTAGGATCGAAAGCATAAAGGGCGAGCGCAAGAAGGCCGGCTTTTGTTCCAAAAAGTTCCTTACCCCATTTGAAGATTATCCATCCCAGAAGCAAAGAGAGTAGAATGATCGGGAGACGCGACCAAAAAACCAGGGACTCAGTGTTATTTTCCGGTGAATAAATAAATTTCCATCCGGAATTCCACTGGCCGTTGGCATCGGTTGTCCAGGACTGGTCGTCTGCAGGGAAAGTAAGGTTAAGAAACTGAAGGGGTATCCCGGCCAGATCCTTGAGAAGGGGCGGATGCTCTGGATTCAGCCTGAAGTCATGGTACTTTACATAGCTGTATCCTGAAGGAATATGAGCCACTTCGTCCATAATGACGGCATCCCCAAGAGAGGTTCCTATGGAGATAAGGAGCATAATAGCCAAAATTCCAGCCACTATGTAGTTTTGGTATTTTTCCAGCATAATCTTCGAGGAGCAACAATCAGTTGGTTATCTGCTGATTATTGCTGATAAATATTTATTAATTTATGTTGACAACGAAATAATCAGTTCCGTTTCCGGGTTGGGGATCGAGTTTTTGCACGGTAGCGTTCGGAAAAACCGATTTTATTTTTGCGATAGCCTCGCCATCATAATACATCAGGACGACTTTTGCAGGTGACTTTATGGAAGAAGGGTCGAAATCCGTTCGGATATAGATTATTCCCGGTGTGCGATAATAGGTCAAAAGCTTTACTACCTCAGCTGAAACCGGAAGTCCGTCTTCCATTATCTGTCCTCCCGCGTTGGCGATGACGTATTTGTTATAACTTTCCGGAAGATTATTGAGATATAGTGCCATGTTTTTGAAATTTTGGGCGAAGGCCGGGTGGATTTCAAGGCTTTGCCCCCAGTCGACGAAATATCTTTTGGTCGAGATATATCCGCTCCAGAGTATGGCAATGGTCAAAATCGCATAGCCGGTCCATCTCAAGGATTTCCATTTGTTTTTTTCCAAAAGCAGGAAAATTTTTTCAATCGCATACACCGCAATCAGAATTGAAGCCGGAAGAGCTCCGATTGTCCGGAGGGCATGAGGAAGCCCTTCATAAGTCATGAGCCCCGGGAGCAGCATAGCGAAAAGCCAGGCAAAAAGAAGGACGATAACCGCGAATTCATCGTCATGTTTTTTTCTCACAAAACGGTGAAAAAGAAGATAAAAAAAGCCAAAAAAGAGAAGCGCTATGCCGATTTGGAAGAAAATTCCCAAAAAAGACTGCAGCTGCGGTTGACCGGGAAGATTGTGGCGCCAATTGTTGTCACCCATGAAGTTAAACATTCCGAAGGTGAGGCGGGTGCTGGTCATAAGAGCCTGGATAAGATGTCCCTGATTCACTTTTGAGGAAAGAACAGAAACGGATTCGGAACGGGTTTCAAAATATTCAGGATGAAAATAAAAGGTTAGAAGCATCGGAAGCGCGATCAAAAACATTGCCAACGTAAAAATCAAAATTTGTTTCCAATATGTTTTCAAAAATCCCTTTTTTGATATAAGGAAAGCCAGCAGAAGCGCTACAAGGATAGCGGGAGCAATCCTAAAGGCTATATAAGTATGGGTTCCCAACCCGAAAAAAGCTCCGGCAAGGATGAAGTCGTGCCATTTTTTTGTCCGTAATCCTTTGAAAAGAAAATAAAACGTAAAAACGAGCACAAAAGGCAGCATATTGGCGCGAAAGGAAATGCGGTTGAAATTGATTGCCCAAAAACAGGTGGCATAGAGAAATCCGGCGATAAGACCGGCACGCCAAGATTTCATGATTTCCTTGGAAAGCAAGATTATTCCGAGAACTGTAAGTGTTCCGAAAAAAACCGACCACATCTTGAGAGTGATGACGCTGACGCCGAAAAGCATGAAGCCAAGGGCAATCAGATTCATAAAGAGCCCCTCGCGGCCGTAATTATTCGCATAGAAAAGGCGGAAGTTTCCAGTTTCAATGGCGCCTATGGCATCGGTTCCATTGACTGCCTCATCGGGATAGACTCCGGGTGGAATTGAGGATATATGATAAGTACGGATGAAAAAAGCGCCAAAAACAATAAAAGCGCCGAGAATAAAATAAATATGCTTATGCTTCAGCAAGAAGATAGATTGAGATCTTTCATCGCTTTCGAAGAACTTATTCTTGAAATTCGTCCAAAAATTTTGCTTTTGCTTTTTCATTTTATTTTTTGTTTTATTAACGCAAAAACTCGCCTAATATTTCCAGTAGAACTTCGCGGGCGAGATATTAGGGCATGATTATATTTTAGACTATTTTGAAGAATTTGACAAAGTCTAAAATAATTTTTTTGATGGGGTTCACCCTGTTAAATCCCCGACGCAAGGTCGAGGTGCGCCTTCGGCGCAATTTAACAGGGTAAAGTTATCCACAGTTGTTCTCTTAAATTAAATTATATGGTATAATTTCAATAAAGAAAAAAATAAAATTATATATTTGAATATTCCGAACCGATATATTTGATTAGTTTAATTTTATGGCGAAAAAAAAGGTTAATAGCGGTTCCAATGGATTGGAAACTCCGCCAAACGGCGCTAGTCAACCAGTTCAGCGCTTCAACAATCTGAGTGATCTCGCAGGACTCAAAGAAAATATGCCTGATGCGACCGAGCCGCTGAAAAATTCTTTGGCGGAATGCATAAAGGACGATGAAGTAGTGATAGATTCCCTGTTCTCTCATTATTCCGGGCTTCGTTTGAATTCCACGGATCGAAAAAAACTTATCGAGCATTTCAACGGCGGGAAAAAAGAGGTGATTGACAGAATGACAGAGTATTTTGTCGAAAAGCACGGGCTTCAGAATGTGATATCGAAAATAAAGGAAGGCGGCGGATCCGCGGAATTTGTGAGGCAAAATGGAGATGTTGTGAATGTTATGTCGAATAGGGAAGTATTGGGATTTTATAAGGAGATTTTGGAAAAAAAGAAGCCGTCCAAAAAGCAGGCAAAAGACCTGGCTGAAATCGACAGGATTTTTTCCGAAGTTCTCAACCTCGACGACGTTGAAGTTGTCGCTCCTGGAGCGGAAAAAAATAGCGGGAAAATAATTTCGCCTCAAGCAGGGGCGCATAAAAATATGAATAAAGAAGGTGCGTCTCAAGAAGCAAAGCCTGTCGGCGAAAAAGATCGCCAAAGATTTCAGCAGATTCTGAGAGAATTTTCGGATAAATTCAGTCAGCAGCGGGCGGATCAAGTCGAGAGAATGCGCCGGTTGACTGGAATGCACGTTGGTCTCGCGTATGACATTGAGGCGATAAGAAAACAAGCAGAATCAGTTGTGAAAAAGTTTCAAGATGAAGCGGAAGCGGAAAGGGCGCTAAAGGATATTTTTGAAAGGGGAGAAAAGGGAAGCAAGAAAAAGGAGCCGGTAAAAGACGGTTTTATTGCCAGTTATATCTCGGGTGAGATCAAAAACGGGCTGGGAGAAAACGAAAAAGCTTTTGTTGAAGATACTAAGGAGCTTGAGATCAAGGAAAGGAAAGTCAGGGAAATCGTATCGGATTATGCTTTTGGACAGGGCGACAGGGAATATGAAGCGAGAATAGATGCGGCGGTCGAGAAAATAAAAGATTCCGGAGTCAAGTTGAGAATCTCACCGGAACTGCTGAAGAAAAAATATATCGAGCAAAAAAGACAGATTATCAACGAGCTGGCAAATTCGATAATAAAATCCGAAGATTATTTCAAAAATATTATCGCGATGAAAAAAGGGGAAAAGGAACCGGACGCGGACTTGAAGCGCTTCATAATGTCCGAAATCCGCCAAATGATTGCCCAGGTTTTTGAATGGAAAGAAAAACCGAGGGCGGCGGGGCAGCCTCCGGAAAATATTCCAGTTGTGGAAGAATCGCAAGCCGCGCCTAAGGTTGCTTCAGAAAAAGGACTGGCTGGAATGGAAGAGGAAATGCAAAATAAGTTCAATAAGGATGAAATAGGTTATCGGGATGAGCAATTGGGCATATACGAAAGAAGACTGCGCAAGCAAATAGAAAAATTCAACCTAAGTCCCGAAAAAATAGAAAAATTCAGGTCGCAATTCATAGCAAGCATGATACATATAATGCGAAGAGGAGGAATGACCCTGGAAAATGCGACGCTTCTTGAAAAATATTTGTCGCTCAAGTTGCCGGTCTCGTTTGAACCTGAAACTTCAGCTGCGCCGGCCACGGAATCTGCAGGAGAAAAGGAATCTCCGAAAGCGCCATCGAAGAAAACTGAAACCCGGCCAAAATCGGAAAAAGAAAAGGCGATTTGGGACATTGTTTCTAAGGAAGTAGATTGGGTATGCGATATGGAACCAGAGTCGGAATATACTAGCTACTTCGAGCATAAGTTTGACAAGGACAAGGCTGATTATCGAAAACAGGGCTTGTCCTGGAAAGATGCTGATCTTATCGCGGCAGTTTTCAGGGCGGACAGGGAAGCGGTGAAATCAAGAATTTTAGCGGCCATTCAGGATGAAATGAAAAAAGCCGGAAAGGATATATTAAGAGCAACACTCAAGGAAGTTCATGAAATGGCTAGAAAAAACGTAAAAAAAGAAGTTAATGAGTATTTCCAAAAAGCGGTGAGGGGGGGATTAGGACTTAATGAAAAGAAAGATATGGAAACCGAAATCAAATTTACGAAAGAACAAAAGGAGGAGCTGGATGATTTAACAGCTCAGGCAATAGAAAGCTATCTGAAGTGGAGCGACGAATCCGTAAAAACATGGGGGAATGAAAGCAGCGGCTTTAGTGATCAAGACGTTAAAACGATTATCGAAACAACGCTTCGCGGAGCAATCAGCAAATTTCTTGACGAAGAACTTATACCGCAAAGTATTTTCAAGACGGGAGATAAAGAGCGGGTCATAAAGTATGTAATGGACAAAATAAAAAAATAAAATATTCCAAATATTTTTTAATCAGATAAATAAATGAGTATGCCACCTATTGAAGATATGAATAATCAATTCAATGCGGGAGCTCGGGCAAGAAGGGCGCAAAGGCAGGGATCTGAAGATCAATCTGCGGAAGAAGCGGCTCTGGCACGGACGGAAATCGAAAGGAATCGAAAGGAAGAAGTGGCCAGAGAAGCAGAAAATCGAGCTGCGCAACATGAGGCTTTTCAAGCTGAGCAACAGGAAGAAAGCAATCGGCCTAGACCAGTAAATCAGCAGGAAGATTTTTCTCCAGAAGAAGCGGCGCTTGCTCGTACTGAAGCTGATAGAGCTAGTGCGGCAACAGCAGCAAGGGAGGCAGAGAAAGGAGCGGCGCAGAATGAAGCTTTTGAAGCCGAGCAGCAACAAGCAGCAGCGGATGCTGCAAGATTGCCAATTCATGAGCAAAGAAGAATCGCGCGGGAGCAGGCGGCGCAAAGAGAGCGAGAGGAAGGTGAAAGACTCGAGAGAGAATTAACGAGACTTGAAGATGCTTATGCTCAAGCATATGGGCAAGCTAAAGCCAGGCAAAATTTAATTAAGCGGGCATTGGGTTTGGGAAATATCGAAAATGATCCAATAGTAGAGCAAGCGAGGGAAGCCTATGCCGCAGCCAGAGGTAACTATAATAATTTCAGGGTTGGACAACTAGAAAGCAAGCAAGGAACAATTTCTGATGCTGAATTTAAGCAAGAAACGGCAAAACTTGCCGGTGAAATTTTTCAAGGGCATGACCTAAGACTCCAAACGAAAAAACTCGAACATAGAAAACTGGAAAATCTTCGACGGGGGTGGTTCTCGAGGGCAGTTGAGAATGGATGGAATAAGATGACTGATGCATATCGGAAGTTGCCGACAAAATATAAGTTAGCTATTGCCGCTGGGTTAGTCGTGTTAGGTCCTGGGATCGGCATGATCGGCATTGCGGGCATGGGATACACCGGACTTTCCGTTGCGGGTCTAACTGGAATGAGGATAATGGGTTCATTCGCGTCTATGAAAGGTACGCAAGAAGGTTTGCAGGCAGGTGCGGATTGGTGGAGAAAACGGCGCGCCGGAAGTGAAAATAAAAACGTGCAAGACATTTTGAACCTGGAAGGCGTTAGCACGACAGAAAAATTCAATGCGTTAAGAGGAATTGTAGGTCGGCATAACGCGACTCTTGATGGAAAATTTGTAGGTTGGGAACGGGGTGATAATGCTCGTAAACTAGCTGGACTTGGAGTGGGTGTGCTTGTCGGAACAGGTGTCGCATCGAATTATATCCGAGAAACAATCGGTGACTGGTGGACAGGCAAGGGGGGTGGCGGAACCGGAATGACGCCGGAAGCGGCGGCACCGAAAGGATTTCCTCATCCTGGCGGACCTCCGATGGGAGAAGTGCCGATTGAGGGACCGGAAGATCACCTCGTGCCGCCGGATAAATTACCTGACGGTCTTTATGATGCCGATGGGAAATTGACGCCGAAAGGAGATGAATATTTCAAAAAATTCAACATCGAACCTTTTGACAGTCCCCCAAAGGGTCCTTCTGTCATTGAGCAAGCCGCCAATTCTCCGGCCACTGGTGCAGGACCATCCGCTATTGAACAGGCGGCCAATTCTCCAATGACTGGCGCGGAGATACCGGGATCAGCGCATGAATTGATTCGCGATCCTTCCGCCATGATTGAAAGTGGGAGCAATATTTGGAAAACAACTCGGGATCTCTACATGGAAAATCCGGGAAAATTTGGCTATGACGCTAATGATCCCAAGATTGGACGCTTATTTGAAAGTTTCAAGAGTCAGGGGATTCTGGATAAGATGGGCATTGACGCGGACAGTTTCGCGGATCTTTCAGATGAGGAAAAATTGAAAATATGGGCAGAAAACCGTACAGCCAATTCCGTGAACAAGCTGTCGCAATTGCAGGGCGGAAGAATACGCGATTTGGTGCATCCGGGCGATACGGTGACACTGAAACCGGACGGATCAATCATATTCAATGCCGATTCGGGAATAAAGTCTGGATACCTATCCGGCGCGGAGGCAAGGGGCGGTGGAGGTGGAGCTTATGAACCAGGCGGAAGAGGATCGGCAGCTGCGGTTCAAGAAACTGGAGGAAGGCAGGGGATCACAAGATCACCAGGAGAAATAGAAGCGCAGGCAAGACTAGATGAAAATGCGCGGATCAGAAGAGAAACTCTGAACCCGGAATATCAGGCGGCTAGCGCTCAAGAAGGCGCCATGCTTGACTTGAGGTCAAACTACACTCTTCTTAATAAGATGATGGATGATTCAATGGGCGCGGGCTTCAATTTGAGCGACAAAGTTGAAGATGTTGCCCAAAACGCGAGAAGTTTTGCGACTCTTCCCGGAGGCCAGATGCCCGAAACTTTGACGGCCGCAGAACTTGATTTGCGGAGCAAGAGCGCCAATTTGTTCAATGATTTGTTCCGGCGCTTTCCCTATCAGCCCGGCCAGAGAATGGACGATTATCTTTCAAAAATTTCCAATACGGATATGCTGAAGCTTCGGAAATTATATAGATTATAAATTTTAAAATGAAAATAAAATGACGGATCAAAACACAGTCCTCAAACAGACGATAATCGAAGAACTGGGACTTCAGGATCTTCCTCAGGAGAAACAGGACGAGCTTATGACACAGATAGGAGAGGTGGTGATGAAAAGGATCTATCTTGAAACCATGGAAACTCTTGAAAAAGATGATCAGGAAAAATTGGTTGATCTTATAGAGAAAAATCCTGAAGGGGTGGAAGTATTTTTACGGGAAAAAATTCCGGATTATGACAATTTCGTGAAAAAAGTGGTTGACGAATTCAAGTCGGAGCTCAAGGAAGATATGGGAATGGCTGCGATGCCGCAAAAGGAGCAGTAAAATTTATCCTAATTACGAATTGCTGATTAACGAATTGTTTTTTCTTTAATTTGTAATTTTAGCCACCGCCTTGGCGGGGTTCCGCTGTGGCGGAATAATTCGGATTTTAGAATTAAGTTTTTTTGTATGGCACAGCCAAATTATCTCGAGCCAATTGAAAAGGAGGATCTGGATATGAAAAAAAAGTTTACCGGAAGCGATGCCGTGGCAATCGCCAATACTTCAAGAGAAAGCGTTGCTGAAGAAAAAAAAGAAACTTTTGTTCCGGGTACTGAAAAAATTCCGGAAAAGGAGGTATCGGGTCCGGAAAAAGAGGTAGGCGTTGAACCGCAGGAGGAAAAAGTTGCCGAGAAGCTGGAAAGCGCCCGCCAGGTCATCAGCACCCAAAAAGCATCTCCATCGGCGGTAGTTGCCGACGATGCGAAATCTGTTTCAGAAATCGTTGAGCAGGAAAAGAAAATCGAGAAATTGGTGGAAATTGCGCTTCAAAAAGGACCGGAACATTCAATCCGGGTGGCTCAATATCTCGATAAGGGAAAAGATATTTCCCAAGCGGACAATTATACGCTGGATTCGATTCATGACCACCTACTGGAAGACAGTCTGAGAAGCCAGTTGATACAAAAAGGCCTGCTGAAAGAACTGTAAAAATAAAATTTTAGATGGATACGTACAACCTGAATCTTATACTATACCCCCTGGCCATTTTTTTGGCCGTTGCCAGTTTCGGTTCGGCTGGCTGGATGGTTTTCCGGAGTTTCGTGATTTTTCGCGGGCAAATCACGAGGTCTTTGAATATGGACATAGATGTCGTGAAGGTAAGCCGTCCCTTGAGAAAAGAAAATCAGGGCGGAGAGCAGCAGCCCAAATCCGAAAAAGAGCTAATTTCAGTGATGGAACATCTTTTTGCGAGCCTGGGTAACATAAAAGAGAAAGCCAGTTTTTGGCATAGGATTGTTTACGGCGACGCGGTCATTGCGCTCGAAATAGCCAATCCTTCCGAAAACGATGAAATTTCTTTCTATGTCGGCGCTCCGAAAAAGTTCATTAATATTGTTGAAAAGCAAATTCATAGTTTTTATCCCAAGGCGGCGATTGAGCGGGTAAAAGACTATAATATCTTTTATCCGGGAAGCTTCACGGCTACTTCGTATCTCCAGCTGAAGGAAAAAGACTATCTCCCGATAAGAACCTATCAAACTCTTGAATCCGATCCTATCAACAATATCACGAATGTACTGGGAAAATTCGAAGAAAAAAAAGAAGGAGCGGCGATTCAAATTCTCATTAAGCCGGCACGCGGTAATTGGCGGGGAAAAGGGCGGAAGGTGGCTCATAAAATGCAGCAGGGAAGACAGCTTTCCGAAGTGAAATCAGATACCGCGGTTATGCAATTTTTTCGCGGCGCTCATAAGCTAATGGTGGATAACAAGAAAGATCAGCAGCAAAAAGATATGTTCAAATCGGGAAAAGATCCCGTGCAATTGACGCCTGAAGAGCAGGAAGTGGTCAAAAAAATTGAAGGAAAAGCCAATAAGTCGGGCTTCGTGACGAACATCCGTCTTGTAGCCTCCGCGCTTTCTCAAGACAGGGCCGAAATGATTCTCGCGGAGCTTGAGAATGCCTTTATCCAATATGAAAATCCGGGCATAAACAGTTTTAAGGTAGTAAGGGAAAGTGGGTTGCGGCCGAAGAATATTGCTTTTAATTTCATATTCCGCAATTTTCAAGAGAGCCAGGGATTCATTCTTTCCTCCGAGGAAGTTTCGAGTGTTTTTCATTTCCCTTTGTTCACCACGGAAACGCCCAAGATAAATTGGCTGAAATCCCGCACGGCGGCTCCTCCATCCGGTATTTCCAAAGAAGGGATAGCCCTTGGATTCAATGATTATCGCGGGGCGGAAACCGTGATCAGGCACGCGGACGATGATCGCCGCCGCCATTTTTATATTATCGGTCAGACCGGAACGGGAAAATCGACCATGATGGAAGAAATGGTCAAGCAGGACGTCAAAAACGGAAAAGGGGTTTGCGTCATCGATCCGCACGGGGAATTCATCGAACACGTAATTGAGTGCATCCCCAAAGAGCGGGCCGAAGACGTGATTTATTTCGATCCGGCTGACATGGAGCGTCCGTTCGGGCTCAATATGCTTGAATACGACACCAACAAGCCCGAACAAAAAACATTTGTCATAAACGAAATCATCAATATTTTCGATAAGCTGTATGACCTGAAAGCAACAGGCGGTCCGATGTTTGAGCAGTATATGCGCAATGCCGCCCTTCTCATCATGGAACATCCTGAATCCGGTTCGACTCTGATGGAGATTCCTCGCGTTCTGGCCGATGAGGAATTCAGACACATGAAACTCACGCATTGCACCAATCCGGTCGTGAAAAACTTCTGGGAGAAAGAGGCCGAAAAAGCGGGTGGAGAAGCGGCTTTGGCCAATATGGTTCCGTACATTACCTCAAAGCTCACTCAATTCATTTCAAACGACATGATGCGGCCGATCATCGCCCAGGAAAAAACAACTATCAATTTCCGAAAGGCGATGGACGAGCAGCAGATAATTTTAGTGAATCTTTCCAAGGGGAAAATAGGGGAGATAAACAGCAATCTGTTGGGTATGATAATTGTGGGGAAAATTTTGATTTCCGCCCTTTCGCGGGTGGATATGCCGGAATCGGAACGAAAAGATTTTTATCTTTATATTGATGAATTCCAAAACGTGACCACTGATTCGATCGCTCAGATCCTTTCGGAAGCTCGAAAATACCGCCTCGCGCTTATCATCGCGCACCAGTTCATTGCCCAGCTGAAAGAGGAAATTTCCAAAGCTGTTTTTGGAAACGTCGGTTCGATCTGTTCTTTCAGAGTAGGCGCCGAGGACGGCGAATTTCTCCAAAAGCAATTCGAGCCTGTGTTTGACGCCAACGATCTTATGAATGTCGATAACCGAAATTGCTTCATGAAACTTTTGATCAACAGCCAGGTGGCGACGCCTTTCAATATGAAGACTTATCCGCCGACGAAAGGCAGTCCGCAGATCGCGGAAGCCATTAAAGAGCTTTCGAAGTTGAAATATGGCCGAAGTCGTGATATAGTGAATGAAGAGATATTGAAAAAATCAAATTATGTCACTCCTGAAGTAACTGCCGATGCGTTTGATATGGGAGAGAAACCTCTTTAGCGGAAAATCCAAAATTCTAATTTCTAAATCCTAAACAAATCTCAATAATCAAAATCCCAAAAAAGTTTTGGCATTTGAGTTTTGGAGGGTAATATTTCTTAGGATTTAGATCTTAGTGTTTAGAATTTATCTAGAAAGGTGGTGTATTATGACAGACGATTTAAACCCAGTGGATCCAGTTGCTGAGCCAACAGCAGAACCGGAAATGCCGGTTGAAGCTGCTCCGGAAATGCCGGCAGCAGAACCAGAAATGCCAGCGGAAGAAGCTCCAGCAGCTCCGGAGACCCCAGCTGCTGAATAGTAAATAGCGAAACTATTTATAAACAAAAAACCGGCCTTTAAAATTGGCTGGTTTTTTGTTATTGGAAATAAAAAACCGCCCGGGCAATGGTTCTGCCAGGGCGGGTTGGTATCAAGATAAGGTGCTGTTTACGGCTAACATTTCGCCGCGATGGGCATGCGTCGGCCAGTGCCGAAGGCTTTGGATGTGACTTTGAGCCCCGGTGCCATCTGGTGGCGCTTGTATTCGGCACGATTTACTTTTTGGATCACATCCCGCACGATAGTTTCATCAAAGCCGCGCCCTGTTATTTCCTCGATGTCCATTTGCTCTTCAATATAGAGCTGCAGAATGGGATCGAGAATGCCATAAGGCGGAAGGCTGTCGGTGTCTTTTTGGTCTTGCGCCAGTTCGGCGCTAGGCGGTTTGGTGATGGTTCGGAGCGGTATGATTTCCCGCTCGCGGTTAATATATTCCGCCAAGAGATAAACGACGGTTTTGGGAACATCGGACAGCGGGGCAAACCCGCCGCACATATCGCCGTAAAGCGTGCAATAGCCCACGGCGATTTCCGATTTGTTGCCGGTGGCGAGGACCATGCGCCCTTCCCGATTGGAAATGGCCATCAGAGTTGCTCCGCGCAATCTCGCCTGGAGATTTTCGGCGGTAACATCACCTTTGACTTTTCCTGCATCGTGCCAGTCGATGGCCTCTTGCAGAACTCCTCTTATTGTCAGGTATGATCTTGTGATCGGTATGTTGCGAAAATCAATTTTCAAATTTTCCGCAAGGTGTTCGGCATCCTCAACGCTTTCCTGCGAGGAATAGGGAGATGGCATCGCGATGCCGAGTACGTTTTCATTGCCGAGAGCTTGAACAGCCAAAGTTGCTGTCACGGCTGAGTCGATTCCGCCAGAGAGTCCGATCACCGCTTTCGTGAAACCGGTTTTGCAGCAGTAGTCGCGGATGCCGAGAACGAGCGCGTCATGCAGATCGGCGATACTATCGGCATCGGATGGATATTTTGCCATATGGGAATGGTCGAAGTCGACGATCAAAATATCTTCCTCGAAAGCCTTTGCGGCGCCGACGCAATACCCATAGGTGTCGACGGCGAAGCTGCGCCCGTCAAAGACCAATTCGTCGTTTCCACCGACTTGATTGGCGAAAACGACCCGGCAGCCGATTTTCTTGGCAATCCCGGAAACGAGATCAAAGCGGACATCGCCCTTGCCCAAAAAATATGGGGAGGCGCTTATGGCGATGACCAGCTTTGGCGGGCAGAAGGCGAGATTGGCCAGCGGATCATTTTCGTACAGCCGTTCCCCGTATTCCGTGCCACCCCAGATGTCCTCGCAGATGAAAATCCCAAGTTCGGCATATCCATCTGGCATCACCGCGCTCCCTTTTTCGAGTTTCGGATCGTAGGGGATGATATTTCCCCCGTCAGAATGTCCGGGTTCGAAATAGAGTTTTTCTTCGAATACGTCATAAATTGGAAGGAGTTTTTTGTTGATGCTGCTTTGCATCGCGCCGTTCTGAATGAGTACGGCGGAATTGAAAAGCGATTTTCCCTTCCAGTTGTTTGGCAGCGCCACGCCGATGATAAGGCCGACTTGGCCGACATGTTCGGCGATGATTTGGAGATGCTGGTATTGTGCCTCCAAAAAACTTTTCCTCAAGAGAAGGTCCCGGGGCGGATAGCCAAAAAGCATCAGTTCCGTTCCGACGACCAGCTGAGCGCCAAGGGCGCAGGCCTTTTGGTATCCTTCGATAATTTTAGCCGCGTTCCCGGCAATGTCGCCGACAACGAGATTCAATTGCAAGATCGCTATTCTCATGGCGATTCTCCTTAGGCGGGATTATTGATGATTCGCGGGGTCTTCTCGACAATACGAAGCAGGTCATCATTGCTGAAAACAGGTCGGTCGATTTTCTCCCACTTATTGCGAGAAAGAGACATATCCCAGGGACAGACCGATCTTTTCCAGTTTAGGTAGGACTCCATTTCTTGGGTATGAGGGTTAATCCTCGAGTAATGGACAATCTCCCCGTTATGAATTTTGCTAAGATCGTCATGTGAGCAAAGGAGAATGTCGCAGTCGTATGGATTCATTCTCTTGATGCAGGCATCGGCAACCATCATGACTTCGCCGTGACAGACAAGCAGGACATCTTTTCCTTCACATTCCCGATGGAGAGTGTCGAAAACTCCCCGGTCAATCCGAAAGCGGAGGAAATCCATAGATTCGCCGCGAGGCGGGCGCCAAAAAAATCGTTCCAGATCTCTTTGTTCGAAGTCCATTTTGAATTTTTCATCCGCTTCTTCCCAGGGCATATTTTCAATCAGGCCCCAGTTTCTTTCGTGAAGATAGGGATGCATGAGCCAACGAGCATTCGGCAATGCTAGATAGTATGCTGTTTCCAGAGCCCGCAAATATGAGGATGTGTAATTCCGGAAAAAAGAAGTGCCAATATTTTCCTTAATCCACTTCCCTGCGGACTCGGCTTGGAAAATACCTTTGTCCGTGAGCCGCAGTCTTGAGCTGTGGCGTTTGCGAAATTCGGGGGTGTAAAGATCAATTCCCCGATCTCTTTTCATACGGATGGCGTGGTTGCCTTCCGATTCTCCGTGGCGGACAAAAATCAGATTTCTCGGCATAGTCATGACGGATACCCCCGTAATTTTTTCAGTATAATATTTTCAAGGAGCTATCTCCTTATTTCAATCTCTTATCTTTCAGATAAGAAACTGGAATAAACCCCGCACCACAAAGTCATGGACTTTGAAGTGCGGGATAAAGAGGGGAGAGAAGCAGGAGGGCTTTTCTCGACCTCAGGATTGGGTATCAATATAAGTAATCCCCGGGCTTATCCCAGCCCCGGTACCCGCGGCCGTTGGGCTTATGGACAATAGACTTCAGGATTGGCCCCGTCGTCGCTTCGTCGCATATGGCGAAGGTGATATTTACGCCGTGGTCGCGATCAGTGAATATGCCGCTCATGGAGAAGACCGGGGTGCCCCACGGAAGCGGATCGCATTGATGGAGGCCGTGAGGATTCACAGCGCCCTGGCAAATTTCCTGAAACCTTTCCTCAATGGGTTTTATGGGAACATGGTTTTCCCGGTTCCAGTCGTAAACCCCGCGGTTGATTTCGCAGTGGACTTCAGGAATCCAAACTTCCCGGACGACGACCATGTGAGCCCCAAGTCCCCCTGCCTTCATGATGTAGTCCAAAACATCTCCGGTGTGGGGGAAAATGGTATTCACCTTATTCACGACCAGGGAGCAGCGAACCAGAAGGCCAAGCGACCGGGCCTGTTCGATCAGGGCTTGGGGATTCTGGTTTATTCTCATAAGCCTCCGGTTGGTTTCTTCTTTGAAGGAAGCGATGGAAAAGGTGATCATAGTGAGTCCCGCATCCTTCAGGCCTTTGAGGGAAATGCTGTTCCGATCTCCCACCGGGAAAAGCAGAAACCCATTGGTGTGAAAATCAACCAGGGGCAGATATTCCCGGCACTTGCGGATCAGACGGTAGATGTATTCCGGATCTTCCTGGGTCGGGTCGGACTTGCCGGTGATTATGGCGTGAGTGGCTCCCATCTGACGGGCCAGATTCAGGCCAATCTCGAGCTGATTCAAATCGCACTGCACCAATCCATTTTCGCTCTGACCAGAGCTGAAAGTAGTCCGGGAAATTCAGAAAAGGCAACCGGCATTGCAGCGCTCGCGGGAGCTTACCTGGATGCTTATGGATTGCGCCCTGAGCTGATGCTGCCAATGGGCTATTCCGTTTTTTCCAGCCATATGAATCTCCTTCCGTTTTTAGGAAATTTGGGATATATTTTGTTGATTCAAGGAGCAACTTCCTCCTTATTTCAATCGCTTATCTTTCAAAATACGCGGCTGAAATAAGGTCCGCACTGCGAAGGACTTGCCTTGGCAGTGCGGAGCGTTGGAGCGGGAAGCGGCGCGTTGGCCATTTCCCGCAATTTGGAACTAAGACCGGCATTCTTCAAAATCGTTGCCGGTGTAACCGAAGATGCGCTTGAAACGTGCGACGTCTTCGGGTCTACCCATAGCCTTGGCCAGATTATCGGATAGTTTCACCGTGCCAAGACCATTTGCCTCTGCGGCCTTGATCACGAAAGACGCAGTTTTGAAACCGAGATCGTTAGTGAAGCTGGTTCCCCAGCCGAAAGGCGTGGTGAACCGGCCGAGGAAATATTCGGCTATCTTCACGATCTTCCCGATATCGAGCCCGTCGCTGAAGACAATCAATTTCCTGCGCTGGTCGATATCCTGCCTCTCATAAAAGTCGAAGGACTTCTCGCCGAAAGCAATCGGATCACCGGAATCTTGACGGAGTCCTTTCCAAGCTTGAGCTTGCTCAGGTGTCATATCCCGGAAGAAAAAATCGGACCCGAAAGTGTCGGTAAGGGCGATGGACAAGCTGTGACCATATTCATCCCACCATTCCCGCAAGACGCGATTATGAGAAGCGCGAATATCATCGTCCGTGTCCCCGTTAAGGCGGGACATGACCATGAAAAGCTCATGGGCCATGGTTCCGATCGGCCGGCAGTTATGCTTCTTGGCAAGATATACATTGGATGTTCCCAAAAATTGGTTCGGAAGATAAATGTTTGCCATGCCGACGATATAATCTTGCCAGTCCTTGGAGAATCTACGCCGGGTTCCGAAATCGGAGAATTTGATGTGAGGGTGAGCCCTCAAAATGTCAACCTTATCCATGAACCGGAACCAGCCATCGTTGTCAGCAGTTTCTTCTCGACCCAAGCTCAGCTTCCTGAAATAAAGTTCGTTGATCACGGACAGAGCGATAGTTTCCCAGTAAATCGCTGTTGCCCAGGGGCCGGGAAATTCCAACTGGAACTGGCCATCAACGGTTTTGAGATCGTACGGCGGAAGCTGAACATCCCGAAGGAAGGCGAGATAGTCGTCAGCGAAAAGTCTGGCGCCCTCGTCATTTTTGAGCCTCTCGAGATATTTGGTCTCGATGATCCCAAAACGCAAGGTGCGGCAAAGATCCAGCTGATGACGCAGAGCATCTTCGGTAACGAAATCCGCCAGGCGCACCGACTTAGACCGGTTATTGAAAGAGTATTTCACCGGAACGTTGGCATAACGATGGAACACAAACTGTCCCATCGTCAGCTTGTAGAAATCCAGATCAAGAAGCGATGTGATTATAGGCGCAGGCTGCCATATTTTTACCATGATCGTTCTCCTTTCTCAGTCTAAGGAATGTTCCGTTTCGAACACATTTTTCCATTCTTCCTTTAGTAGGCGAAAGCGGAGCATATCCCTGTGTTCGCCGCGGAGAAGATATTCTTTCTCCAAAAAACCCTCCCTTTTGAATTTCAGCCAGCTGAAATAGGCATGAAGCCAAAGATCGTCAGTCAGAATATTGACATAGATCTTTCGAAGGGAAAACGTGCCAAAAGCGAGGCGGATGATCAGTTGCATAGCCATAGTGCCGCAGCCTTGTCCGCGCATTTCCGGATCGAAAATCAATTCACCGATCCGGGCATTTCCGCTTTCAAAGTCGCACTCGTGCAGTCCGGCCGTTCCGATGAGAATTCCATTATTCATGACACAGTACAAATGATTTGTTTCGCTCTCGATCATGCGGCGCAGATATTCTTGCTGGCGCTCGAGGGTAATGGTTTTTTCAAAAAAACGGAGATTGTCATACGCTTTTGGATGCATTGCCCCGAGCATGGGCTTAGCATCCTCGATCCTGGCCGAAATGAGGTACGAATCCTCACACTTCAGGAATTTGCTTGCCATGTCAAAGACTCTCCTTCTGCGAATGGGGTATATATATTGAAATCAAGGAACATACGCCCCGAAATTTTCTCTGAAATTTCTTCAGGACGAAAGAATTGCAACCAATATATTTTTCGTTGGAATTCTTTTAAAAAGGCGAGGGAGAAAAAGGGCTATGATAAGCCGATCCTCTCCCTGCTGTTTATGCGCAGCCGTTTTCAGGAATGAGCTGAAGGCGCAAATGCCGCTGGCGGATCCTTTGGGATTGAGCAAAAGCCAGGCGGACATTTCGGTCAGAAATTCGGATGTTCACTTTATGGACTCCATGGTACGGGACGCCATCCGCATAGAAATTCACGGGATTGCGTCCGGTTTCAAGCAGTTCCAGATCGACAACGCTCGGCGACGCAAAAGCCATATTTCTCCAGTTGGCATCCATGGATGGAGCGATAGCCGTAAGGGTCATCTGGTTGCGGGTTCCGAATGCGAGGACCGGTCCGCCGCAATTACCATTGTAGGCAGTCGATCCGAAAGCTGTGGCCGTAATGACACCGTCACAGAATAGTTTTTGGCGGACGACTTCGCCGTCGATCGATACCCGAATTCTGGCAACTCCCTCCGGAGCCCGGAAATAGAAATCGTTGAAAGCGTGCTCGGTGACCTTGCGGCCATCAAAGAAATCCATCTCAGCCTGCAAGAGATTGGCGTCATGAATTTCGATGAGTCCGCGCTGGAGTTCCTGAATAACGGAAATCTCGGGTTGATTCAGCAGGAAGCCTTTGGTGCCGTAGTTAAGGCCGAAGAAAACCGGTTTTCCCGTCGCGGTGTTGGAAATATCCCAATACTTGCGGATCATTTTAAGCATCGTTCCGTCTCCGCCGGCGACGATGATGAAATCCGTGTCCCGCATCGGGGCGTTGTGGAGAACGAAGTTTCGGGCAAGTATGTATCTTATGTTTCGGTCCAACGTCGCATAATCCGAGACGTAGAGGAAATGACTTTTCTTCATGGCTTTTCTCCTTTCGGCAGATAAAGGCCGCGCTCCAGAATATACCTTTCCTCTTCTGGAGGAACGAGGCCGGTGATGGATTGGCCGCGGGCGCGCCGCTCCCGGATTTCCGTACTGGAACCGGAAACGCGCGACGCGATGAGCTGGTGTTTGGGTGGAAGGTCTGCGTTGATCAGATCATATCCGCATCGTCCGGAGATCATGAGATTATATTTTTCCCAGATCTCGCGGCCCTGAATCCATTCCAGCTGGATGCGCGAACATCCGCAGCGGCCGCCGATGATCCAATCAGCGCCGACAAGATGCCAGAGTTCTCCGAAGGATTCATATCTCTCCTGGAGTTCATGAGTTCTTGTGAAGACGCCCCTTTCAAGATCAAAAAGATCAAGACGGACGACGCCACTTCCGAGAAAAAACTTGAAACCAAGTTTCATGAGTTCAATTCGGTCTTCGGAATCTACATGGGCGATTATCTTGTCCGGGCGATTACTGCCGCTCGGAACAATGATAACTTCAAAACCCAGACGGAGGAGATCGAATACAATCTGGAGATGATGGATACCCGGCGGATCAAAGCCGCCGCCAAAAATGACGATTTTTTTCTTCATGGTCTCCGTCATCCTTTCTAGAAATTAAGGAACAGATTTATTCTGCTCCGACGCTTTTCAGTCGGAGCAAAAGAATTTTTGCCAAAATATTTTCGCAAGAATTCTTTGTGATAGGGGATGGGCGAAGCCGCATTTGCAGCTCCGCCCCGAAATTATCCTTGGTCGAACTCAATGTCTCGAAGAAATACTTCCCGGACTCCCGCGCCGTGCAGCATACTCCTCATTCTTTCCGGGTCGCCATAGGGCGGAGGAACAGAGAGAGTGGCGTCGCGGATGACGAAAGTCTCAAATCCTTCCTGTGCGTAAGCGATGGCGGAGAGGCCGACGCAATGGGTATAGGCCCACCCAACGAGAAACACTCTCTTTATCCTTCTTTCTCTAAGACGGTGAGTGTGAGCCGGCCAATCGGGACTGGTTGCTATTGAGTAGGCGATGACTTTGGGATCTTGACCCTTAATAACTCGTTCGTCTGCATCTTCGTAAAGAAAGCCAATCCCGCCATAAAACCTTTGTCCGGGAGTGTCTTTGAGGCAATGCTCGGGGTGAGTCAAAAATTCGATATGTCCTTCGGGGTGCTCATCCTCGCTGACAGTCAGATAAGCGAAAGGGAAGGGGTATAAGCTGCAAAGTCTGATTACATCCGCCCTGACGTCTCTCGGTTTACTCTCACCGGGGACGCCGGGGACATAAAGTCCTCCCGCGGAATAGACAAAATCTACTTGCGGATCGATTATCGTCAACGCGTTGCCTTCTCCGGCTCGAATTATGATGTTTTCCACGGAAATTACCTCCGATTAAATTAAGGTGCATTATTGCCTCTAAATGCTATTTGGGGCAAAAAGATCCAAGTTATTAGAAAATTGGATTATTTTGGCTCAAATTAGGCTTATAAAAAGCAAATTATAATTTATCAGAGGAACGCTGAAATTTATCACTTTTTAGTGGTTTTGTCAAGTAAGATTTGGCTTAAGTAAAATGAATTACGGGAGAAGCGACGCGTTGGCAACTTCTCCCGCTTGTTCGTTTTCGCGGTGGTGCAGTTTTACAGCCACTGCTGGATTCGATTCGACTTAGGCGTGAAGTCAACGGGGATGACCTTTAGGTCTCCTTTGAAAATCTCCTTCTCTCCAAATTGGCCTTGGATGCCGACCCCGTATCTTTCCGCGGAGAGATGAAATTGAGCCACTTCATAATCCCCTGCGTAATGCCCAACCTTAATAAAGACTTTGACTTTTCCCTTCTCAATGAGGGCGAAGGGAAATCCGTCTTTGATTTTTTCCAATTTCTTCATAGGACTTCTCCTTCTCACTTGGCAATTCAGGGAGTCCCGAACCCTCCCATGGCCGTAGCGCTGAAAGCGGCGGAGCCTTGGCTGGCGCGGATGGCCGATTGACTGAAGACTTGGAAGGCTTTGCGAATTTCGCTTGGGGTATTCCCGGGAGTGAGGATCCACTGTTTCGGGATGCCCATGTTGCGAAAGATTGTCTTGAAGTCGAAGCGACCATCGTCGATGCCCATGGCGGCGACAATGTGCTTTTCCGACTGGAGCATTTCTTCCACCACCTTGGCGACATCCGTAGCGAAAACTTTCTTGGAATGTTCATCCCGGCCGTCGGTGATGATGAGGCTGATGGTGCGCACCGGGACGCCGTTGTTTTCGAACTCGAGCGTTTTGGCAATTACTGTGCCCAGCATGACCATGGTCTGGTCATATAGCGGAGTGCCGCCGGTGGCCTGGTAATTCCGGCCGTCCATCCGGACTGCCTGGTCAATGGGGCGGTAGGGGAAAAGAACCTTGCCGTTGAGGTAGCGGGTATGCATCAGGATGTTGTCCCGCTGTTTCGAGGCCTGGAGGGAATCGATGACCATGTTTTGGCCGTCTCTCACCAGCTGTTCGTTGTTGGCGCCGGAAATGGAACCGGAATCATCGGGCATCACCGTCACGAGAATTACTTCGCTTGCGGTGACATCATCAATCGGAATGCCGAGGCCGGCCTGGATCAAGGCGCCGATGTCCGGCATGACCATCAGGGCTTGGGAAGCCTTTTTCGACAGCAGACCTTCCTCTTCGGCGGTCTGGAAGAGCTGACTCACGTTCGTGGTTTTACTATTCATGGCTTTTCTCCCTTGCCCCGCAACAAAGATTTCTTGTGGTGCGGGGCTTGTCTTTATCTGCCTGGATTATTGAGGTGAATTTTCCGTCGGTAGCCGTTCTTGTGGTGCGGGGTTTGCACCAAGAGATATTCAGGCCAGATTGATACCCGGCCATTTTTCCAGTGGATCGGTGGAGCGGACCACGTTCATGCCGGCGGACCGGAATCGATCGAAGGCGGCGTCGGCCTGGTCGGTGAAGTCCACGATACCGGGGACAACCACCGGGGAAGTGCAGTCTTCCATGAGGTAAACCTTCTTTGCCAGTGCCGGATCCTGGGTGAGGATTTCCGTGAGCAGATCATCGATGGTCCAGGCGACGCAGTGGCTCTTGGCCTGTCCGGCGATGATAACCGCGTCGAACTTCAGGAGTTTTTCGATGAAGCGGGTATTTTTCTGGGCGATGGGCCGGCCGTCGAAGTTTTCGAGGACCTCGGGCCGCAGCACCGAATAATTCTCGGTCAGAAAATTACCGCCCTTGATCTCAAAACCCGTCTGGCTGTTGCGGGCCAGGTTCTGGAAAAAGAGAGCTTCTTCCACCGAGGCGACGAGGGCATGGCCGATGCCGCCGAGCATGGCATGGTAGGGCCAGATAGTGAGGGCGTATTTCCCACCCTCGGAGAGCTTCCGAGCGTAGTGGAGCAAGTATTTCTGGAGGAACATATAGTCGCCGTTAGCGACACTCCCGGCCACGGCCGGATTAACCTTCCAAACGCCCTTTTCCACGTCTTCCAGGGTGACGACCGTCATAGGAGGCGGATTTTCGCCCTGGTCGTTCACCAAGAAGGCGGAGTGGAAGATCTGCATGGCTAAATGGGTATCCATCGTCGGCTGGATCTCGGTAATGAACCCGAGATTGCGGTAAATGAACTCGCACAACCGCACGTTGTCGTCGATGGCCGCCCGGCCGGTTGCCCCGCCGATGAAAAGCTCGAAGTCGGGGAGACAGAAGGTGTTTTGGACATCGATGGGCATCAGGCAGATCCGCGTCCGGTCTTTGGCGGCCGGCGGGATATTGTACTGCTTGGCCCACTCGCGAGCCTCAAGAGCCCGCTCTTGGTAGGGAACCCGGAAAACTTGCTCAACTTTCGACGGGTCGAAGAATTTGGGGATGGGAAGTAGTTGTTTCATGGCGTTTCTCCTTGTGGTTGGCATTTTTTGAGTTGGTTTCGCTTTTGATTCTGCAGGTCAATTTTTTCCTTAGTTTGCGTCTACCTCCTTTTTAATTGGCTTCATCAGCCAATCTTGAGCAGCCGGATTTCCTGGCGGTCAATGACATAAATCCCCTCAGTACCGGCGAAAAGATGGCAGCCGGCGTTCACGAAGGGTTCGGTATCGGGAAACTCCCGGGTGGTAACAATCGAACCCGCGCTCGCTTCCAGCCGGACAACTCCGTCGTCGGTAGCGCCGAAAAGAAATTTTCCCGCTGCGCACTTGCCGCGCAGATTGCCAAGCCAAGTTCCGTCTCCTTGATCCGCCCGATTTTCGGCCAGAATATTTCCGCTTATGTCGAGCAGAATGCATCGATGGACAACTTTTCCGCCATCCTGGGTGGCGATGAAAAACCAGCCATATTCGTCAGAGAAAACGCAGGTGGCGTCGATCAACTGGCTTTTTGGAAGAGGAAATTTGGAAATATCCTTGATTCCAGCCCGCTTGGCATCAAAAACAAAGGCGCTCATGAAATTTCCAGCCCGATAGAATCCAAAACCGAATTGCGGACCGGTCCAGAACAATGTTTGTCCCTGGAGGACGTCGCCGATATATTTCGGTCCGAACTCTCCGTCCCGGAAAAGCTGGCCTCCTTGAAGCCAAAAACGTCCGGAATGGTTTGCGTCGAAGATCGGCAGGTTTTTGAATTCATCCACTGTCAGGAATTCCGCTGGTTGGTTTTTTGCGAGGGTGGCCACCCGGCCGTCCTTTCCGAAGAGAGTCTTGTTCCCGGCTATCCGGAAGCGCATTAGCGGATCGAGCCGTCCGTCGAGAACGGCTTGGCCGTCTTCCCGCAAGTACCGATTTGCTTCATGGTATATCCAGCGCAGCTTCTTTTCCTGATAGGAGGCGAAGAGAATGACTCCCCGGGTCTTGAAGACTCGGGTCGATCTTACTTCGCCGCGGATAGTGACAACTTCTTTTACGGCGGCCGGTGCCGCTTGAGCGCAAACCGGGCAGACTGCCCGGGCGTGCTCGGTGCGGCAGAAGTCGCAGGTTGTGAAGCGAAGATTGTCGAGAAGCTTATCTGGGAAAATACCGCGTCGATCTCTTTCAAATACTTCGTGGAAGTATTGAAGCAGATCGTCCGGCAAAACCTTGAAAGGAATCGCCGGTTTCGGATAGCGGACATCGGGGTGGAAAATAGTGATATTACGGAGTGGCCGGAGCTGGTGAGGAACCATCTGGCCCGGGTCTTTGGGGCGGTAAACTCCGCCGTAAGGCCCGACGAACAAAAGGCACTGCATTAGCATGATCGCGAAAGCATACCAGTCCGATTCGACGCTGTGCTCCTTGAGAAGCAACAGTTGATTTTCCAGGGGGTCGCAGAGCAAGGGGTCGACGAAACGGTCAGTGAAAGTCCGGCAGGGGAATTTGCCGAATTGGAAGCTGTCCGCGTCAATCAAAAAGACTTGATCGCCCAGGACCAGCACGTTGAGGTCGTTAAAATCGCCGATAACCGCTTGAGATTGATGGATGGCCGGCACCAATTTGTGGAGACGTCGCAGGATCGTGAGCATTTTTTCGTTTGATATCCCTTTTTCCCGGAAACTGCGTTCCGAAAAACGGATGAGAAGTTCTGCGCCGGCCACATGCCGCATGGCATAACCGACGATGAGATTTTGCGCGAGATTATAGGCCAGCTCCGTTGGCTTGATGACGCCCGAAGGAAGATTTTGCGGAAACTGTCGCAGTTTTTGCTGATGTTCCCGGATTCTGCCAGAGGCGAATTTTTGCTCTTCTGGATTGCCGGCGAAGTCGGGATGGTTGGCAGCTTTGAAAATCTTGAGCGCGAGGCCGTTCCCGATGTCATAAACATCAGCCTCTCCGCCTTTGCCTATTGATTTTTTGGGACTCAGGCGGATTTTTTTCCCGCCGAGAATAATTTCTGTGACCAAAGGAATCACCCCCTTGCCCCGCACCAAAAATAGTGCGCGGCCGAAATATAGCTAGGATATTTTTCGCCTAACGAAATCGGACAATTTCGTTTAATTATGATGGTGCGGGGTCCGCACCGTTATCTTTTTCGGCGGATCGAGACAATGGTTGTATCATCGCGAAGCAATCCGCTCGATCTTTGAATGCGTCTTTCTTCCCAGAGAGGCCTTGAAACGTCGGAATTGATGACAGCGAGCCTCCTTCGAAGTGCGTCTGGGTTCCGGAAAAATAAGTCGTTTTCCCAGAATTGGCTCAGAGGACCGACTAGCTCGTCCCGCCCGGGAATGTTTTTATCGGCGGCTTCTGCGAGGTCAATTGTTCCGTCGGTGCCGATGATCAGGGATTCGATATCGCGCGTGAGATCAACTGCCTGGAGTTTGAAACCGAGAAGTTTCGGATCGCTGACTACTGCCGATCCAATGAGACTGTAAGCGGGGTAGGGAGGGGCGTTTCCCGGAAACGGTCCGAGAACTCTCAATATTCCTCCCGATTGGAAGTTGATTCCGAAAATTCCGTCACCGGCCGAAAAAACAATCGTGCTTTCCGGATTGATGACGAAGCCAACGACGGTGAACAAGAAATAATTAAGGATGACGCGGAAAAATTCCGTATCCCTATCCGTTTGGTGACCGGCCATCCCAAACGCCAAAGTCTCGATTTGGTTGAGGAACGGTTTGCTATAGACGCAAGAGAGAAGGAATTCCCAGTCATCTTTGCGGATAGGGCGGCACTGGTCGGAAAAACCACTCAGGCTATTTTGCAACTCGGTCGCGATAAGCCGTGCCCCGATTTTTGCTCCCACTTCGCTATGCGGGCTTGAACCGCAGCCGTCACAGACGACGGCGACAATGAGTTCATCGCTTACAAGGCAGCAGAAAGCGTCCTGATTGTTTTTTCCTGCGACTCGGTGATCGCGTCCGATAACAGTTCCGGCGGCAATTTCGAAAGTATCTCTAAGCATATCTATCCGTCCTTTTCTTTATTTAATTTTCAAAGACCAAAAAATCCCGCTTTGAGCAGGACTTTCTGGAGGGATTCCCCTGGATTTCTCAACGCGACTCAAAAAATCCGGGAGAAGAACCCTCGAGGAAGTCCTTCTCAAATGGCCCGCCATGATTTCAAAGAAACCAAGTCGGGTAAATGTCGCGTTGAAGGTGTTGTTAAATGTGCTTATAGTGTATTATATACACTAACTAATACGCAAAAAAATTTAGAGTATTTCAACGATCTTCAGTTTTCGGGCGGTAAACTTATATAAATTGGCCGGCCGATTGGCTTCGCCTTGCTGTTTTTTCGCTATTTTTTTTACTAATTTGAGCGAAAAAATCTTCTTTCGGAAATTTCTTTTGTCCATTTTTTTGCCCAAAATTATCTCATAGGCTTCCTGCATTTCCGTCAGGGTGAATTCCTTTGGCAAAAGGCTATAGACAATATTGGTATATCCCAGCTTGGCCTGGAGGCGCTTGGCGGCGGTTCCGATTATCTTTTTGTGGTCATACGCCATTTTAGGAAGTTTCTTTACCGGGAACCAGCGGACATCGGCGTATTCCTTCGTAGTCTTGAGGATGATTCCGCGGCTGGGAATAAGGGCGAAGTAGGCGACTGAAACGACTCTCCCAAAGGGGTCGCGGCTTGGTTCTCCGAAAGCGTAAAGCTGCTCCAGATAAACGTTTTTCACGCCGGCTTTCTCAAGAAGAAGCCTATTAGCCGCGATATCGAGGGATTCAGTGCCCCGGATGAGGCCTCCCGGAGCGGCCCACATGCCGGAAAAAGGCTTTTTCTTCATTTGGATGAGGAGAGAGTGCAATTTATTTTCTTTTATCGTGAAAATTGCCACATCCACGGCCATTACGGCAAATTTATATTTTCTCTTTACCTTTGCGGTCATAACTTTTGCAACTTAGTGTAGTCTATACACATATTAATCTCGTTTCGAAACCATGTCAAGAAGGGGATGTGGATAACTTTTCCCTGTTTAATGCTTTGCTTTGCGAAGCACCTGGCTAAGCAAGGGATTTAACAGGGTTAACTTCTATCGAATTTGAAAGTGCCGATTGATCACTTCTATTGCGGCTTTTAGTCTTTCTGACCCCCGACCTTTTACGACTTCAAAGGGAATATTTCTTTCTACGAGCGCCTGCTTGAATATATTCTTCATCTCGCGCCGTTTATGTCCCAAATCCCGCAGCTTGTCTTTTTTCCAAGGCAAGTCGATTTCAGTAAAAAGATAGAGGTCGAACCGGTTGCTTTTCGCCAGCTTTTTCACAAGCGGGGGAACTTTTTTGAAGTATTGGCGACTGTAGATGGAGGTGGTGATCGAATCCGTATCGCAGAAAAGGAATTGGTTGGCTTTTTCGCAGGCTTTCTTTTCGATTCTGATTTGGCCCCGTCCAAATCTTTCGATGTCCAGGTAATTGAACTTGAATCCGTTTTTTTCGATCCAAACCCGGGCGTATTCCGGAATCCATTCAGTCTTGTAATGTTCGGCCAGCTGTTTGGCAAGAGTCGTCTTTCCGGTCGATTCCGGGCCGTAGATGCAAATCTTCTTTACGAAATAAGGGCGGACGATTTCGAGAATATAATCCCAATAGAGGAGGGGATTCGTCCTGATCTTGGTAGCGGATATAGGCACTATTTTTCTTTTCGGATCGAAAGGGATGTGCTCGGTCTTCATATATTCGGCCAGATAATCCCCGTATTTTTCCGAAGAAAAGATCAGATCAATTTTTCCGAGACGCTTTTTCAAATATTTACCCCAAATCTTTGAGGTTGGGCGGGAAGATCCCTTTCCTTGGGGAAGATCAGCTCTGATCTGGATCACTCGGATATTTTTATGTGCGCTAAGTGATTCCGTCATCCATCGGAAGCGCAGATTCCCGGGAATCGGTTCTTCAGGCCGTGAGCAGACAGCCACGATCAGCTCGCCGCAGCGTTTTTCCGCGAAGTCGATAAGCGCGAGGTGCCCCTTATGCGGGGGCATAAATTTTCCGATTACGAGGCCTCTTTTCATATGTTTTATTTAATTCTTCATTGTCCTTTTGAAATTCTTTTCTCCAGCTCAGCATGCCTTTGGTTGCGAGGATGAGGAAAATTACGTATTCGAGGGCGATGAATTTCACACCTTTTCGGTAATAGAGCCAAATGCCAATAATGTCGACCAAAATCCAAAGGTACCAGCATTCAACTTTTTTCCTGGCCATGAGAATCGTGGCGGCAAAACTCATAACGGTTGTGAAGGCGTCGAGAAATGGGAAAGAGGCCGGTTCCGGAAAATATTTCGGAAAATAGAGGTCAATATTTTTCATGAAATATCCCATAAGGCCGGTTCCGATAATAATAACGGCGACATAAACGGTGTTGACTGCGGCGGTGTTGTGGCGGATCCGCAGCTTTTCCAGTTGTCCAGCCCCTTGCTTGGGATCGATCCGGGTCCAAAGCCACCAGCCATAAAAGCTCATGACGAGAAAATAAACCTGCTCAAAAAGGTCGGAATAGAGGCGGATCTGGTAAAAAAGGAATAAATAGAGGACGATTCCGACAATTCCGACCGGCCAGTTCGAAATCCGATTCTTGGCGGCGAGCCAGACACACCAAAGGTTGAAAATTGTGCCGAAAAACTCGATATAACTCATGGGATAGCCGAGAATCGTGAAGAAGACGGCGTCGATGCTCAGGAGCTCTTTCATGGTTTTGGTCTTAATGATTATTGACATAGTGTATACTATACACTAATGAAGATAAGTGTATCGTATACACTAATTAAAACAATGTCAAGAGCGAAACTGTGGATAACTTTTTTGCAAATAAAAAAAGCCCCCGAAGGTGAATTCTTCGCGGGGCAGTGAAGTGGTTTTCTACGGCGTTTTTACAGCAGGCATATATGCAGGTCGTCGGGCACTTTTGAGGGGATGAATTTTGCTCCCGGATGCCTCATTTTCCGGGGAAAGCCTTTTTCCTCAATGAGGATTGGTTCTCCTTCCGGCCTGCGGCTGGATCTGTTGATGATGACCAGGCAATCCCATTCGGGGAAAACGGATATGACCTCATAGGTATCTTCTGGGTTCAAGAGATCGAAGTTTGTCGGTATGCCCAGCTTGTCGTCCTTGATAGCCCGGTAGACAAGGAAAGAACCGACCAAGGGAAGCGCGACGCTAAGAAAGGACTTAGACCCCTCGATAGTATGGTTTAAAAGAAGACCCAAACTTATCAAAAGCATTATCAGACCGAATGCCAAAGACGCTGTTTTCCTGTTTTTATTCATCGGGTATCCTCCATATTTTTTTCCGGATAGATTGTCTTTACATCTTAAGCTCAATCCTAAGAGCTATAAGGCGAATAAGATTTGCGAAGAAGTGAGTGAGAATTGCGGCTATCAGTCCAAATTTTATGTACACATAGCAGTAAAAGAGACCGCCTAAAAACTGAGGCAAAACCCTTGCCCAATGGCGATCTTCAGGATCATCAAAATTGCTTAAATGCGTACTTGCAAACAGTATGCTGCTGACAATAATTAGAGCGTAAAGCGAAAACACTCCTGCGGGAAAAAAGCTTGCGATGACCGAAAGAAAAACCCACCTCATGATAAGCTCTTCGGCAGCGGCACCGAAAAACAAGACTTCAAGAGCACTGCCTTCGTTGATCATTTTTTGAAAAAAAGAATGAAGTCCATTCTTTCCTATGGGTTTTCCGATGATGAGCCAGACAAGCCTTGTCACTAACTGCTTTGATAGAATGTTTAGAACAATGATGGCTGAAAGCATCTGGAGCGTCGAAAATTCCAGGAGTTTTCGGGAAAGGATCATTTCCGGACTTCCTCCGTAAAAAAAGATCAGATCTTCAATTACTTCCCCTAAAGCGCCGGAATTGTAGGTAAAATAAATAACCAGGGCGGAAATGCCAAAAATGAAAAAATTAGCCAGCATCACATCAGTTTGGCGAGGGGATTGGCAAAACCCTAATCTTTCCAATACTGCTTCAGCGTCCTTTGCTTCGACAAACATAGGCTTCCTGTCCATGAGGATCTCCCTTTTTCGCATTCGCTTGCTTGTTGCCCATTATTTTGCGTCGACATTGACGATGTGGAACCTTGATTTTGTGGATGAAATTATAAAATAACAAGTCAAAATATTATAGATAAATAAAAAGATTTTGTCAAGATTTCGGGAATAAAAAACCGCCGGAGCATTGCCGCAGCGGAGGGAGAAGGGTTTTTGGATAATTTGGAAAGTCAGGGCCGGATTTCCTTGCGGCAGCTTTGTCCGCCGATGAAAATGGCTGGTTTCCGCCGCCGTTTTTTGATGGCGTTATATGCCCAGATCACGAACGCGCCGACGATGCCACAATAGATAGATTCTGCCATATCATCTCCCGGTTTATTTGACGATAGAGAGCTCGGGGTATTCTTTGGTTTTTACATCGCCGCGCTCGATTTTGAATTTAGCCGTAAACCTCCCTTTGTCTTTTTGGGGTACGATATCGAGACGATGATACCGCCATTTGAAGGTGAATTTCATTTTTCCCAAAGAGTATGATGACCAAATGATGAATACGGCAACGACAAAGATATATACATTTTCCACTCGATCCTCCTAAACCAAATTGGTTGTTAAGCTGCTGTCAAAACAAATTTTTTTGTTTCAGGCCTTGCGTCCTGGGCGAAACAGGCGAATCCGCGGTTTCTTTTTTGTTTTTCTCCTCGACTTTTCTGAAAACTATATTGACAACCTCGTCAAAAAAACTGTCCCAATCTTCATGATTTTCAATGCCCAGCATTTTGCGTGTCATGTCAGAGTCCCGATATTGGTCCATTACGGGCCTCATTACCTCGGCCAAATCTCTCATGGAAGCTTTTCTTCCTTTTGTATTTTCAGCAATTTTCGGAATTGTCAATTCCAAAATTTGCTTGATGAGGCCGGTGCGGAACCGCTGGCGGGTTTCCACTTGTTCTTTTCGGCGCAATTTTTGTTCCATTTTATCCATAGCGTTTCAAAAAATATCCTAATATTTCGCGGATCAATTCGCTCTTTTCCGATTTCTCAGATATTCGTCCATGAGGCGCTGCCTGGCGGCGGAAAAACCGGGATGAGTTCCTTTTTCCGTCCTTTTGGACGATATGCCGAACTCGTTTCCGGAAAAATATATTTGTTCCGGGGACAATTTTTTTGCCGAGGAAAGGGCGTTTTTTCGGGCGCGTTCCGATTCAGCCAAAATTTTCCGTATCTTTTCTTCGACTGACGGCTGGATCTTTTCCGCCAGATTCTTGAGATCTCCCAAGGGAGAAAACGGCGCGGAAAATTCATAACTCTGCATTTTTTCCAAAACCGAACGGATGTCTTCCAGGGTTACTGCCTCGAGTGGTTTTTGAGAGAGGATTATTTCTCCGACGACGATGCTGTTGAGCGTATCCAGAAGCTCATCTTTCGATTCTTTCTGCAGGGGACTGGAAGGGGCTTTTTCCAATTGACGGCTCATTTTTTTTCAGTTTATTACTTAGTTTTCTTCTTTCAGAATAATCAATTTTCATCTTATTCACAAGTTTTTGCATAATCTCGATAGTTTGGTCATAAGTCGGACGGTCGACGGGATAGGGGACGAAGTCTTTTCCGCCGTGGGCGAAGGAATAGCGGGCAGGATCTTCATAAGAAGCCTTGGTGCCATAGATAACCTCGGCGGTGAGAGCAAGAGCTCGGATAGTTTTCGGTCCAACGCCTCTGAGGGACAGGAGCTGTTCGTAGTTTTTCGGCTTTTTTTCCGAAACTTCATAAAGAATTTTCTCGAGATACTTGCTTTTCGAAAAATCTTCAAGAAGGACCGGATGGGCTTTGAAATCAAGGTCCGTCAGGCTCATCTTTGTGAGTTCCTGGCTTTTATTTCCAATGGAAACAACATCGCTCTGTGGGGTGGAGTATTTTCGCAAAAGTTTCAGGTCTTTCATGAGAGTATTATAGCTTCCTTGCACAAGTTCGGTGCTGATTTTTTGGGTATTTTCGCTTTCTTTGGCGGTCATATTGAGGCCTGCATGCGTTCCATTGGAAATAATCCCGCTATGGGGCTCAATCACTAAATTACGAACCTCATCAGAATACCAGTGATATCTTCTTGCCGTCACATTTTTTTCGTTCATTCCCTGCTGGACAACCGCCCAAACGCCATTTCGCGAAAAGAAAAATGAGTGGTGATAAATCTGGAATCCGTCCTGAATGAGAGATGAATCGACCTTGGCGGCCATACGGGAATTATATTCAAGAGAATTTATTTTGGATTGTGTGAGTTCGGCTCGCGCGCCGAATAAATTGATCTGCTCGGGAGTTTTGAGCGAAGTTTTCCCTTTTCCTCCGCAAATATATATTCCCAAATCTCGCTCTTCTCCGCGGATGGCTTCCTTGAGAGCCGCTGTTAAAATAGTCGTCAGCCCCGAGGCATTCCAATCAAAAGCGAGCACTGTTCCCAGCGCCTGGAACCAGACCGGATCGGCAATTCGCTTTACGAACTCGTCCGGTCCGTATTCGGCAATGATCACTCGTGCCATCTCCCGTCCCAACTTCACCATCCGCTCAAAAAGCCATTTCGGGCACTTTCCATAATCGAGAGTGAATGTAGCGATCCCTCTTTTGAACATACTATCACTATATCACTATATTTATGAAATTGGCAATTATCAGAAATTGAAGAAATTAATTATCAATATTTTCCCTTATTTTTGGCACTTTTTCGGGTATTGACAAAATAGCCGCAATCGTATAGAATATAAAGTTCGTAGTACCTGAAATATAACCATAATTTTGGAAGACCACCAAACCAAGGAGGAAGTACCAGTGAAAGAAGAACAGCCTGAGCATCTGCAAGTGGAAGATGGTGCCTCATCGCACAGCAAGAAGCCTTTTTGGCGGACGCTGACCCGGCGGATTCGGGAAACCGAGCCCCTGGAAAATCCCGGCGACCGGGAAGTCCATCCCCTGAAAGACAATATCATCGGCCAAATCGATGACCCTGATACCAAGAAGCTGTATACGCTTCTGCGGGAGATCAAGGCAGAGGAGGTCAAGTATTCCATCCGCGGCCGCCCCGGCGACAAACGGAAAGTCAATCTGCTCAACCTCCGGGCCGATGTGGTCAATGCGCTCCTGAAACAGCGCATGGTCGAGATCTTTCCCAGCCTGACGGAAAAGGACGAATACGAACTGCAAATCTGCCAGGATTGGGTCGTCATCGACAAGAGCTGCAGCGGCAACGGCCTCGGTGGCATGCTGAAAAAGCTCCTTGCCAAAAAAATGGGCCATGGCCTCGGTCTGCCTCCCCACATCATGATGATGCTCGGCGGCGAACTGCCCGGTATGATGGAGGACGAGGAAGGACCTTTCGCCGGCATGCTCGGCCTGCGGCTGGGACGCGGTTTCCCTGGAATGGGAATGCCCGGCATGGGAGAAGATCCGGAACACTAGGTCCTGCACCCGGCGCAAAGCGCCACAATGAATCAAGCCCCTTCGCAAGAAAGCGCGGGGGCCTTTTTTATGGATATATTGACGAAGGTTGAACCTTCGTCAATAATGAGAATATGAGAAAAAAAGAACTTGCGACAGGGGAATATTACCATGTTTATAATCGCGGAGTTGATAAGCGGAATATATTTGAAAGCGAAAGCGATTATTATCGCTTTTTTCATTCCCTTATTCTCTTAAATGATCTTGAGGATGGTCTGATCGATAAATACAGAAATCATTGCAGATCGGAATCGAAGGTTCAACCTTCCCAATTCCGAAGGTTGAACCTTCGTCAGGAGCGGCCACTTGTTGATTTTGTCGCGTACTGCCTGAATCCCAATCACTTTCACTTTATAATCCAACAATTGGAAGAAAACGGCGTCGAAAAATTCATGCATCGGCTGGGAACCAGCTATACAATGTATTTCAATAAAAAATATGATCGAAGCGGAGCGTTGTTCCAAGGACGATTTAAATCGACGCATATGCGAGATAATGGAATGCTTTTTTATTTGACGACATATGTAAACTGCAATAGTGAACTTCACGGAATTGCTCCGGCCGATAATTATAAATGGTGCAGTCAATCGTATTATCTTGGAAAATATAAGGTTAATTTATTATGCAAATCTAATCCGATCATCAAAGAATTCAAAAGCGGTGCTTATGCGGAAGTCTCCAAAGATAATACAAAGCATTTCAAGGAAAAGAAAGAAGATGAAAAATTATTTCTCGAATAACGAATAAATAAATTGACGAAGGTTGAACCTTCGTCAAAGAAACAATGAAATTCCAAATTAGCTCCAGATTCAAACCGGATGGCGACCAGCCAAAAGCGATCAAGCAATTGACCGCCGGTCTTCGAAATGGTGACAAATTCCAGACCTTGCTCGGTGTGACGGGGTCGGGGAAAACTTTTACGATTGCTAATGTGATCGAAAATGTACAAAATCCGACGCTGGTGATCGCTCCGAATAAAACGCTGGCGGCTCAGCTGGCACAAGAGTTCCGGACTTTTTTTCCGAAAAACGCGGTGGAATACTTCGTTTCCTATTATGATTATTACCAGCCGGAAGCCTATATTGCGGCGTCCGATACATATATCGAGAAAGAATCCCAGATAAACGACGAGATTGACCGTCTGCGCCACGCGGCGACAGTGGCGGTGATGTCGAGAAAAGACGTTATCATAGTTGCGTCCGTATCCTGTATTTATGGCCTGGGGTCACCTGAATTTTACGATGATATTTCCCTGAGCCTCAAAGTTGGAGAGGCGATTGATCGCGAAAAACTCATTCAAGACCTCTCCGAAATGCACTTCATCCGCTCAGAACAATTGGCTCGAGGAAGATTTCGGGCGCACGGGGAAACAATCGAAATTATGTCACCGTCCCGTGAAATCGTGACAAGAGTTGAGCTCTTGTCGAATAAAATAAAAAGAATATCTGAATATGATTTTTTGACCGGCGAAGCTTTGGGGAAATTGGAAAAAGTGTTGGTGTACCCGGCGAAGCATTTTGTGGTACCGGAACCGGTAATGGAAGAGGCGCTTGCGCAGATCGAAAAAGAATTGAACGAAAGAGCGGCGTTTCTAAAGAAGAAAAAAAAGCTACTTGAAGCGGAAAGAATCTGGCGCAGGACCAAACAGGATCTGGAAATGATGCGGGAAATCGGATATTGCAATGGAATTGAGAACTATTCCCGCTATTTGACCGGCCGGGCGCCGGGGGAGGCTCCATATACGCTGGTGGATTATTTCAGCAAAGATTTTCTCATAGTCATCGATGAATCGCACGTGACCGTTCCTCAGCTAAACGCGATGTATAACGGCGACCACGCCCGGAAAAAGGCCCTGATTGACAATGGATTTCGCCTTCCAAGCGCTTATGATAATCGGCCGATGAAATTTTCTGAATTTGAGAAAAAAATCAACCAGGTTATTTTCACTTCAGCCACTCCCGCGGCATATGAACAAAAAAATTCCGCTCAAGTCGTCGAGCAGATCATCCGGCCGACGGGACTCATCGATCCGGAACTAGTCATAAAACCGGCCAAAGGTCAGGTGAAAGATGTAATCGAGGAAATAAAAGGGGTAGTTTCGAAAAAAGAGCGCGTACTTGTGACAACCCTCACAAAAAAGATGGCCGAAGATTTGGCGGAATTTCTGAAAGAAAACAATATAAAATCCGAGTATCTCCATTCGGGAGTGGATACTCTGGAAAGGGTTGGTATTCTTGAAAACCTACGGAGAGGGAAATTTGATGTGCTGGTTGGCGTGAATCTTCTTCGAGAGGGTCTTGATTTGCCGGAAGTATCCCTTGTCACAATTCTCGACGCGGACAAGGAAGGGTTTTTGCGCTCGGAAACTTCGCTCATACAGACAATTGGCCGGGCGGCGAGAAATATTTCCGGGCGGGTGATTCTTTATGCCGACCACATTACCGGATCGATGAAACGGGCAATAGACGAAACGAATCGTCGGCGCGCGCGGCAAACCGAATACAACGAAAAACATCGCATCACGCCAAAAACCATCAAGAAAAAAATTGAGTCGATTGTGGATCATGAGCTCAAGCCCGAAATCCCACGTGAATTCGTGAAACTGGAATCGTTTGAAGACATTGCGGGATACATAAAACAAAAAGAAGCAGAAATGAAAACCGCCGCCCGGAATTTGGAATTCGAAAAAGCGGCGGTGATTCGGGATGAAATTGTGCAGCTCCGGAAATTGCAGATGGAGTAAATATTTATTTTTTTTCTTGAATATCAAATACTACTGGAAAATATTTATTCTTTGGATACTAATACTTTTAGTCGTTGGAGAAATTGGCTCTTTATTTTTGTGCAGCAATTGTTTTCCTGGAGACCCATTTTTTTCGAGATGGGATTCCAATTTTTATACAAGTATTGCCAAAGAAGGATATTTATTTTCAGCAGGGGAAAAATCTAATGTGGCTTTTTTTCCGCTCTATCCAGTCTTGATACGAATTACGCATTTTCTTACTCGAATTACTTAGAGCTGGGCCGGATTCATTTTAAGCTTATTTTTTTCTTTCACGGCAATTTTTTTATTATATAAATTATTGAGGATTGATTATCCAGAAAGCACAGGTATCGCCGTTATATTTGTTTGGCTGCTTTTTCCAACCGCGTTTTTTCTTATAGCTGTTTATCCAACTTCTCTCTTTATCACACTCGCCGTCGCGAGTTTCTATTTTGCTCGGCGTGGAAACTGGAAATGTGCAGGCCTTTTTTCCGCAACTGCTACATTGGCAAGGCCATACGGAATTTTTCTAGCTCCCGCCATGCTTTTTGAATACCTATCCTTCAAAAAATTCAAATTCAGAGAATCTGTCAAGGATTATCAATGGCTTTTTCTATTGCTTCCCGCAGTAACACTCCTGGGTTTCGAGATATTTATATGGTCTAAATCGGGCGATGCATTCTTTTTTCTGAAAAATGAAACTTTTTGGGGTAAAGTTTTTGTTTGGCCACATCATGTTTTTCTCGGTTATGCACACGAAGTTTTGCATTTAAATATATTTTCTAAAAACAATATTCATTTTTTGATAGATTTGTTTGCTATCCTGTATTTTATTTTGGCTTCCGCTCTGTCGATTATCAATAAAGTTAGGTGGTCGTACATCATATTTCCAGTACTTAGTTTCGGTTTAGTAATGTTTGGCGGAAATTTTGTCAGTAGCGGTCGATATTTATTAGAAATGCCATTCATTTTTATCGGTCCGGCGATTTTCTTAGCGCGCAAGAAGAATATTTTTCACTTATATGCCTTTGTGTCCTTTGGATTGCTACTTCTCTTCGCTGCGCTATTCACGAGCTGGTTTCCAATTTATTAGCCAATCGGATTGTAAACTGCAAAGAAGCTGAAATGAAAACCGCCGCCCGGAATTTGGAATTCGAAAAAGCGGCGGTGATCCGGGATGAGATAATCCAACTGAGAAAGATGCAGATGGGGTAAATATATTTGACGAAGGCTCAGTCTTCGTCGAGAAAAAACTGTGGATAACTATTATGTTGTTTCTATGGTATAATATATTAAATTCACTCTTTTTCATATAATGCCTTTTTATATATAAAACTGGGGGTAAAACAAAAAAAATGAAGAAAAGCTATCGAAAAAAAGCTAAAATTGCTGTTTTTGGTTTTTTTGTCGCGGCTATAGCCATATTTTCTGACTTAAAAATTTCTTCTGCCCAGCAAGATCCTCCCCAAAATGCGGGTTCTGGGATGGTTTTAGCGAACGTGAATATGCGCGACGCCAGGATTGAAAAGCAGGAAAAAAATGATCTGACCATATCTTTCAATATTTCGAACGATTTTGACAAAATCCAGCCAGGCATTCTGATTCGCGCCAGTCTGCAGAAAAAAGAAAACGACTCACTTACTGTGGTGGATGAAAAGATAATCGGAAGCGAATTCACTCTCGATCCCAAAGAAAAAAGCCGTCGAGAGATCACTTATGTGATTCCAGATTTCATCCAGGGAAAATACGAAATATGGCTTAACACGCAGACTGCTGGAGGTTTTCCTCTGTCAACCGCGCGAGTCGGAGAGACGACCTTTTCCGGAACGAACGATTATGTCGAAATCATCAACAGCTCTTGCTTTCTTAAAGTGAAAGAAGAAAGCGAAGATAAAAAATATACTCTTCTGCAAGGAGTAGACATTGAAAAAAATGAAAATTTGCAGGCCGTTTGTGACCTTATGAACCATTCCGATCAGCAAAAAAAGTTCAGCGCCCAGTTCCAAACATTCCAGCGCAATACTTTCGGCACTCTCCTGGAAACATCTCAAAAAAATGATGCCTCCTTCGCTCTCCAGGCCAAGGAAAAGAAGCAATTCATTTTCGATCTTCCCAAAGCTAAAGATCCCCAAGCCTATGACATCAAGCTGACGCTTCATGAAAACAAAAAAACCATTTCAAACTCATCCGTTTTTCACTACGTCCTGCGCGGCGCGTCCGCGACCATCCAAAGCCTCCAAATGGACAAGGTTTCATACTCTAAGGGCGAAACAGCTAAAGCCAGTTTGATAATCACGGGTTCGGCTGACAGCTTCCCTGGTTCGCGGCGTGGAACGGGAACGGATCTCAAGGGAGCTTCTCTTTCGGTGAAAATCCAAAGCAGTCAGACTCTTTGCGGCCAGATTCAAAAAAATCCCCGGATGGACGGCATGTCCGACAGCATTGAGATTGCCATGGCGGAAAATTGTCCCGAACCGACAGCCTCGGTGATCCTCAAAGACAGTGCCGGAAATATCCTGGCCCAAAAAGATATTTTCATCGGAAAAAACAGCCGGGCGGAAATGGAAAAAGCAATCCAATCCAAAAAAGGAAGGAATTTGCTTGGATCCATTTCGGCGATTATCATCTTTTTGCTGGTTGTGTTGATTGGTACATACGCATTTTGGAAAATCAAAAGGAAATCTTCAATTATTGTTCCGATCTTTATTTTGGGGGCGGGTTTTATTTTTTTCCTGAACGAGGCCAGGCCGGCCAAGGCACTGACTTTGGGCTGGATGATTGACGTAGACTACTCAATTTATGCTGAAGGGACTATTGATAAATCATCATATTATCCAGGAGAAGCCATTGTTGTCTGGGGACGTACTGCAATTCAATATCCAACCTGTTCTAACGGTTCTGGTTTTCCCACACCCTATACTTTTTTTGCGGAAGTCAATGGCACTACGCATAACTTGGCTGCCTTGGAGTCTGTAACTTCCATGGGAAATGTGCAGTCTGCTCCTGGTGATTATGTTGCAACCTTTACACTTAAGGCAATGTACCCGGATTGGCAGTCAGATCTTTCGGGTACCATACCATACACCGTTATTCATTCTCCCCTAAATGGCGTGTGCGGATATGCAAACGGCACTGCTGGATGTAGTCCTCCTCCTGCTGAAAGTCATTGCTCCAGTGGATCGCCTTCCGGGGTCTCGGATATTGGATACTGGTCGTGGACCTGTGCTGGAGATTATGGAGGATCCACTGCAAATTGTTCGGCAACAAAAAGTGTCATCAACGCCTCTTGCGGCTGGGCAATTGGAGACATAACCAATCCTTTCCCACCGACCGACGGTTTTTGCGATCAGGGGCATATTGTCGGTGGCGTAACTGATGATGGAAATAGTTGGTCATGGACCTGTACTAGCGACTGCAATGGCGTGCCAGCATTCTGCAATAAACCAAAACCGATTATTGATGGAGAGTGCCGAAATGGTCAAACTTTCTGCCCGGGATCCAGTCTTTCCAACGCGGATCTTTGCACAAAGGGATATCCTAATATTCATACTGCTCCAAGTGCCTTCAGCTCAAGTTTTTCTTGGCAATGTAAGGGGTATAACGGAGGGAGTGACACTGACATCGACGCTTGCACTGCCTCGACCTATTCCGATGTTAAAACAAGTACACCTCCAAATGTTTGCCAGGGATCGAGTATTGCAACAAGTATAATAGGCAATCCCTCATCTTTTTGCTATGACGGAAATGCTCCCTATGCTACTTTTGTCACGCTAGATAGTAGCTCTAAATTTCAATGGAGATGCACGGACAGCTGCGGTACCCAAAAAACATCGCCGGAATATGATAAAAAAGCGCCAACCACTGGCCAGTGCGGAACCGCAGATGGAAAAAATCTTTGCAATGGACTTGGAAGTTTGACTTGGTGCGATAAAGGAGTTCCAAATCCCGATTCACCACCTTTAGACGGTTATAATTTTTCTTGGCAATGTGTTGATCCTAATAGCTGTGGTGGAATTCCGGATACCTGCTCCGCAGGAGGAAGAAAATCTTGCGGTTGGAATGAAACGAATCCATAAAAAACTGATAAATACACAAAAAGAAAAAAGCTATGGTGATCCGGGATGAGATAATCCAGCTTCGGAAGCTGCAGATGGGGTGAATAAATTTGACGAAGGTTCAACCTTCGTCATTCGGAAAAACCAGCTGTGGATAACTTTTCATTATTCTCGTGTTTGCAAGGGGGGGGGGATTAATTGATATAATAAAACAAATTTACGCATTGGTCTTGCGTGACAATGTTTTTAAATAAAACCGGGGGGCGAAACAAAAAAATGAAGAAAAATAAACATACAAGAGCGTGCATCGCTGTTTTTGGTTTTTTTGTTGCGACTCTGGCTATATTTTCTGACTCAAATATTTCTTCTGCCCTGCAAGCGCCTCCTAAAAATGCAGGATCCGGAATGGTTTTGGCAAATGTGAATATGCGCGACGCCAAGATCGAAAAACAGGAAAAAAATGTCCTGACAATATCTTTCAATATCTCGAACGATTTTGACAAGGTCCAGCCGGGGATCCTTCTTCGCGCCAGTCTCCAAAAAAAAGAAAAGGACTCGCTCGTTTTGGTGGACGAAAAGATAATTGGGGGCGAATTCACGCTTGAAGCGAAGGAAAAAAGTCATCGAGAGATCACTTATGCGGTCCCGGAAGTCCTGCAGGGCCAATATGAAATCTGGATCAATGCACAAACTGCCGGAGGTCTTCCTCTCTCGCTCTTGCGAGTTGGAGAAACAGCTTTTTCCGGAACAAATGATTATGTTGAAATTATTAACAGCTCCTGTTTTCTCAAAGTGAAAGGGGAAAGCGGAGAAAAAAAATATACTCTTCTTCAAGGGGTGGATATTGAAAAAAACGAAACTTTGCAGGCTGTCTGCGAGATCATGAACCATTCTGATTGGGAAAGAAAGTTCGATGTCCAGTTTCAGACATACCAGCGCAACACATTCGGCCTACTCTTGGAAACCTTCCAAAAGTCCGATGCCGTTTTCGTTCTTCGTCCCAAAGAAAAGAAGCAATTCATATTTGATCTTCCTAAGGCCAAAGATCCCCAGGCCTATGATATCAAACTCACCCTTCTGGAAAACAAAAAAATTACTTCAAACTCTTCCGTTTTCCACTTTGTCCTGCGCGGCGCATCCGCGACCATTCAAAGCCTCCAAATGGACAAACAATCTTACATGAAGGGTGAATCGGCCAAAGCCAGCTTAATCATCACCGGTCCGGCGGATAATTTTCCCGATACCCGCCATGGAAAAGGCACAGACCTCAAAGATGCTACTCTTTGGGTGAAAATCCAAAGTGGGGAGACTCTTTGCGGCCAGACTCAAAAAAATCCCAAACTTGACGGCTTACCAGACAGCATCGACATTACCATGGCTGAAAATTGTCTCGAACCAACGGCTTCAGTGATCCTCAAAGATAGTGCCGGAAACACTCTTGCTGAGAGGAATTTCTTCATCGGAAAAAACAGCCAGGCGGAAATGGAAAAAGCGGCCCAGCTGGAAGCTGGCAAAGAAAACGGAAAAAATTTCTCGACAGTTTTGATATTTTTCGTTATTCTATTGGCAATTTTACTCGCTGTTTACGTTCTCTGGAGGATCAAGAAAAAATCTTCTATCATCTTTCCGATATTATTTTTAGGATTAGGTTTGGCAATATCTTTCCATATGGCTAGGCCGGCGAAGGCGCTGACATTGGGCTGGATTGACCCGGAAGGCATGTGGACGCCATACGCCGTAGGAAATATCGATAAATCTGTTTATTATCCGGGAGAAACCATCGTAGCTTATGGGTGGGCCACAGGCTATGCTCCTTGTTCGAATGCAGGCATATCATGGCTTCCTTATGCTTTTACCGTGGAAATTAATGGCGGATCATTTAACTTATATACTATGGAATATAATTATCCAACACAATATGCTTACGGAACTGCACAATCCGTCCCCGGGAGTTACTATGCGATTTTTACACTGCAAGCATTCAGTGAAACAGGACCCTACGTTGGCTACGAATTTTATACCGTGATTCCTCGCCCTGTTCCGCTCGACGGACAATGTGGATGGGTCGCCCCGTCATGCGGCGCTCCAGCGGGTGTCTGCAATGTCGGATCGCCTTCCGCAACATGGGATACGGGAACCGGATACTGGAATTGGAACTGCTCGGGTGTCGATGGAGGCAATTCGACAACCTGCTCGGCGGTAAAAGATAAAATCGACGGCAAGTGCGGATCAGTGAAATATACTTGTATTTCAGGCGTAGCCGTAGACTTGGGAGAAACCGATGCCGGCTGGAGTTGGTCATGCAATGCAAGCTGTAATGGTATTGTGCAGCCTTGCTTTGTTCCGAAAGTTCCCACTCCGGGCCAATGCGGTAGTGCCAACGGGGATCCTCCAGCATGCTCTAAGCCGACAAATCCTAATGAACTTTGTTTTGATCCTGATCCAGCGATCCCAATTCCTGTTGTGTGGAATATCGACGAAGAGCAATGGGAATGGACATGTCCCGGTAAGTACGGGAGCCTTGTGAGTGAAGATTGTCATGAAAAAAAGGTTATGTTATCACAGTGCGGAAGCGAATCAAATGAATATCGATGTCCAGGCTTCTCTATTCCTGAAGATTTATCGCAACTTTGTATCGATAGCAGTTATTATTCAATTATTAGAAAAACAGTGACATCATCACTGCCAGCGCAATGGGTATGCACCAACCCCTGCGGTGTGCCTAAGTCTTGTCAAAATAGGATTAAAGCCAGGGAAGATGGAGAATGCGGAATAGCAGATGGGGAAACGATATGTGATAATTCTAGTCCGTCATTGTGCGAGAAAGGAGCTCCTTCGATTATTGAAGATCCTGATTGGGGCTCCATATATGAGGCATCTTGGGATTGTATTGGAAGTTGTGGGGGAGATACGGTCTCCTGCTCTGCTAAAGGCCGGAAATCTTGCGGCTGGGTTGAGACAAATTAGTGATCGAGACGAATAAAGATACAAACCAGGAAGTGGAACAAATTTGCCTTTCGTTTTTTGACGTTGATTTACCGATCCAACAATTAAATTGAAAATATCTGGTGATCCGGGATGAGATAATCCAGCTGAGGAAGATGTAGATGAAGTAGGGATGTGGATAAGCTGTTGATAACATTCTATTGACAATGGCCTTGATTATTGTATTCTGAATAAGGAGCATTGAATATGTTTTTCTAATTCTAGAAAGACAAATAGATGTTCAAAAAACAAAAACAAACAAAACAAGAACCGTAGTTGAAAAGGGAACACGCCTAAGCGTGTTTTTATTGTTTTTGGGCTCTATTGACAAATTGGTAAAATTAGACTATAATATCCCGTTAAAGTAGTAAATTTAGAATGTCTTATATATAAAGGAAAATTGCCTCTCCAGAGCCGGTAGATACCGTTTCCGGAAAAGTAATTTAAAAAACAATTGGCTAAATCTCGCGAGAATATCGCGAAAGGAGGGAGTAGCCATGGGTATTCTAATTGTCATTTGCCTTGAATGCAGGAAACGGCTTGGCGAGATCGAATCGCCTAATGTGAGTGGGTGCACGCATGGATTTTGTGTGCCGTGTGTCAAAAAGATGCGCAGCCCGAAATACCACGCGGAGCAAAGAAGCAAGGGCTACGACGCCTGCTTTGGCACCTCTGTTGAAGGTAAGTGCTGGTTTGACCGGGATGGATACACTCATAACTGCCATTACAGGCCGTTATGCCTGGCTAGGCCCGACCAGCAACAGGTTGACCTTACCTCCATGATCGCTGACCTTGGCGTGAAATCAGCCTATGAAATCGGGAGGGAAGTAAATGCCTAAGTCAATGAACTTAACCAGGGAGAGACATCAACCAATTGTCACTGAGGGAGTCGCAACTGCGCCTCCCTCTTAAAATTGCCAAAAAACAAAAAGGCGTGCCTGTCGGCCACGCCTCGTTTTGGGTTAAGAGCTATTTCATCGGGTATCCTCTCCAGGCCTCTTCGACGAGAGGAATGGCATGAGGAATGTGTTTGAGTTTGAGCTTGTTCAGCTCGATGATAATGAAGTGAAACATTTTCTTCGGAACTTCATCCAGATTATTCTCGGTAAAAATATGAGAAAGTCCCCACATGTGCATCATTTCCCGGACTCGCCACAGGAAATGATTCCAGTCTTCGACCAAATGAAACTCCAAAATTTTGGTCTTCAGATGGCCCAAAGGGCAGCCCGAGAGGCCGACGGGAATCTTTTCCGGATTTCTCAACTCTTGGATTTGGGAATGATTGAGAATTGCCACGTTGCCCCCTTTGGCTAATTTTTTAATAATCCAAAAATGGATTGTTCTATGTATGCAGTATATCAAATATTCGACAACGACAAAATTAAACCTACCTAATACTGACTTACTAATTCAATCGCAAAATTCAAAAGATATCTGGTAATTCGAGATGAAATTGTGCCATTTCGGACATCATAGGAATAGTGGGTTTGCGGTTGACAAAAGCAATTCCCTAAAATATCATGATTTGATAATAATCAACAAAGTTTGATTATCATCTATTGAAATTCAAATAGGGAGGCGGCCATGAGTTTCCTGGGATGGTTGGAAAGGCAGCTGGAAACAAGAGATGATCCGCTTCCTAAGAAAGCGGACGTTGTAATCGGATTTGATTTCGGGTTCGCGAAAGACGGTATGAACGCAAGTCCCCAAAGTCGGGCGATCACCGAAAAATGTCTTGAAATCTATCAGGACGGAAAGGCAGGTGCGATTATTCTCTCCGGGGGCCTGAAAATCGACGATAGGGCTGATGCCGAAGCGATGGCTGATATCCTGAGAGGTCGGATTCCTGAAGATAAATTGTTCCTCGACATTGAAAGTCTAGGGACTAACGGCAACGCCGTTCAATCTTTGAAGATCATGCAAAAGCATGGATGGGCAAATGTTGTCGTTGTTGCGCAACAATGGCATGCCCGCAGAGTGCGTGAGACACTAAAAAAAATGTGGCCGCGCCATAAAAAGTTTTCTGTTATAAAGGCTCGATCAGAGTATGGAGGAAATCACGGAAAGATTGCGGATAACTTTCTGTTCTTCTGTGTTTACGATACTTTAGCGTTTCTTTGGTTCTGGCTTAAGGGTTATTGCTAAAAGTATTTCTAAGGCTTATGCGAGTGATTCATTGGCATAAGCTTTTTTATTCTTTGAAATTGATTTATTGATTGGATAGTATTACTATATGTAAAACCCTTAAATGGGGATTTTTGTGCTTGCCCTGTGAAATGCCGCTTTGCGGCAATCCGCCAAGGGCGGATTATTACTACCTTATCAGGAAACCCCGAACGATTGAGGGGCGGGCACAGGAGCCCCGATTGAGTTCGGGGATGAATGGCATAGCACTTTAGTGCTATGCTGTTAGCATGAGAATTCGCCAGCTAA
>Ga0172375_10000680_pt1 | contig 54617 bp, 44 predicted proteins | sample LakKiv1m_FD_114537 | JGI IMG/M metagenome (GOLD analysis project Ga0172375, IMG submission 114537) | Freshwater microbial communities from Kabuno Bay, South-Kivu, Congo - kab_092012_11.1m | ecosystem: Environmental > Aquatic > Freshwater > Lake | place: Democratic Republic of the Congo...
AGATGCCTCCGGGCTTTTTCCGATTCGATCGTTCCGATTGTCATTTCGCGGTGAAGGGAATGATGCGGCCGACCGGGACCGTGAACATGAAGCCGGAGTTCGGCTTGTCGCGTTCGTTGATCACGCCGCGCAGCTTCGCCGCGACGACGTCGAGGAGGGCGTCGTTCTCGATCACGGTGAAGATCGTCTTGTTGTAGGGGTGCTCGTCGCCGAGGAGCGATTTGAGTGAGCCGAACAGCGGGATGTGGTCGTATCCGCCGTGGACGATCGCACGGGCCATGCCCTGCGAGTCGAGGATCGTGGCGCCGGCGACGCCGCACTCGGCCAGCGTCGAGAGGATGTCGTCGAGGTAATCGGTCTTGTTCAAAACGATGAAGAGTACGTTCATGGGATCGATCCTTTCCTTATACTGCTTCCGCCGGCTGGGGTTTCGCTTCGACGGGGAGGGCCATACCGTTGATTTCGCCGGCCTTCGAGATCGCGATCTTGGCGAAGATCGGGCCGGATGTTTCATAGATCAGAATCGAGAACATGATGATCGTCGTGATCGCGAGCGCATAGACGGGAAGTTCCTGCCGCACGATGATCGAAAGACCGATTGAGATTCCGCCCTGGGGCAGGAGCGTGAGCCCGAGGTACTTCTGGACCGCCCGCTCGGCCTTCGTGGCACGGGCGCTGATGAATGCACCCAGCCATTTGCCGAACCCGCGGGCGAAGACATAGCAGATGCCCATGATGCCGACGTCGAGGACCACGCCGAGTTCGAGTCCGGCTCCCGCGACGGTGAAGAAGAGCACGTAGAACGGGGTGATGAACTCGTCCACCAGGGCAAACACGCGGTTCGCATGGCGGTTGAGGTTGGCGAGCATCGTGCCCATCATGATGCACATGAGCAACGACGACAGTCCCAGCATCTTCGAAAGGCCGATGGCGACGACGACCGCGGCGATGGAGAAGATTTTCATCTCGTCGCGGTTCTTCATCCGTTTCGTGAAGAAGGACAGGATGAATCCGAGCAAGGCGCCGGCGAGGAGCGATCCGCCGATCTCCACGACCGGGTCGAGGATCATCGTCCAGATTGGAAGCGTTTCGGTGCTGATCGAGAGCTTGGCGAGCGGCAGGGCGATGCCAAAGGCCATGATGCCGTAGATGTCGTCGAGTGCGACGACCGGAAGCATCGTCCGCACGAGCGGGCCGTCCGCGTTGAATTGGCGGACGACGAGCATCGTCGCGGCGGGAGCGGTCGCGGCCGACATCGACGCGATGACGATCGAGAAGGCGAAGTCCTGTCGGAACACGAAGAACATGAGCGAGAAGACGAGGAGCACCGCCCCGCTCGCCTGCGCGAGGGTGATGATGATGATCCGTTTCCCGAGCTTCTTCAGGTCGCCGAGGATGAACTCGCTGCCGATCGAGAAGGCGATGACGGCGAGGGCGATTTCGGAAATCACCGTGAAGTCGGAGAGATCCGTGAGATTGACGACGCCGATGAGCGACGGGCCGACGAGAACGCCGGCGATGAGGTAACCCGAGACGTTGGGCAGTTTGAGCGCGCGGGCGATGCGTCCGCCGACGAGGCCGGCGATGAGGAGGATGCCAAGTTTGAGCAGTGTGTCCATGTACCTTTTTCTCCAAGTGTTTGGCGGGCGCCGTCCGGTCCTCGGCGTCCTCATTTGGCAAAACAAAAAGCGCATGGAAGGTCGATCGGTACCTTTCACACGCTTGGATCGCTCCTATGAGGTTAGCTGACGGGTTCGGGACTCCAAGCGTCCCTTCTTCCTCACGGAAGATTCACCCCAGTTGCGATTCGGTTCCCCCACCGTCATCTGCGTTCGGAGTAGTCGCGATAGATTGTAGCACCGAGCCTTGACCTTGTCAACGATTGTCGCATGCAAAAACGCTTACATCTCCGCCCCCGAAAAAGCGGCCGGACTCTAGACGAAATCCTCGTCGTTGATCGTGCGGTGCATCCAGGAGATGCGCCGTTCGAGCCAGTCGAAAAGGAGCGACATCTGATCCTCGTACGTCTTGGCGTCGTACACTTCCGTCGACGTATACCAATCCCAGTTTTTCCCGATGACGTCCCAAAGTTCGAAATTGAGATGGCGCGAACGCGCGATCGCGTCGGCGGCGGGATAGACGGAGGAAAGCATGCCGAGGACTTCCGTTTCATAGAGTTCGTTCCAGCGCTCCTGCAGGTGGAGGCGGAACGTCGGATACTTCATCAGATAGTAGAACCAGACGTTCTTGTATTCGAGCGAGGTGTACCATCCGGCCGGAGCGCGGTTGACGGCGTCGAGGTGGCCGGGATTGGACGACGAGAGGTCGAAGTCCCAGATCGGTCCCATCTTGAGGGGGCCGTCAGTGTCCTTGTAGAGGAAGACGGAGGAATATCCGGAATCGACGTTCTTGAAGACTTCCTGGACGATGAACCAGTCGATGAAGGACGCCTCGTCGATGTAGGGCGCGTAGTCGCGCTGGTTCATCAGCGTGATGTGCACGGTGGCGATGAAATCCTCGATATAATCGAACTGGATCGACGTCAGCCGATGTTCGTCGCCGTCCGGCTGCGGCGATTTGACGACGTAGGGAACGCCGTAGATGCGGAACCAATCGATCCCTTCGACGCCTTCCGGCCAGGAGTCCAGGCGCTTGTCCATCTCGAGCAGGTAGCCGGTGTTCACCGCGGAAGACTCCTCCTCAATGTCGATTCGAACCGAAGAAGCCTCGATCTGATCGGAAATCATGTAGTTGCCGGCGTAGACGCCGTTCATGTAGAGGTCGACGAACGTCGCCGAGGGGGTGTATTCCATCCCGATCGCGGCGGCGAACCGATAGGCGAGGAAATTGCGGATGAGCGTTTGATCGGTGAAGTTGGCGAGCAGGACCCAGTCCCTCGCCGCATAATCGGTGAACAGCGCCGTCTTCTCCGCGAACTTGATCTTGTACGGTTTCTTGGGCATGTACCACGTCGAGTTCCCGCGTCCGCGGATCTGCAGACTCCGGTATTCAAAGACGGTTTGGGCGACATTGTCCTCGTCATAGGTGTAAAGCGACGCAGTGCCGGAGATGTAGTCTTCCTTCGAAGTCACTTCGCTGTTGCCGTCGGTCCAGATGTACAGGTCGGGAATTCGCGGCAGGGACTCGAGCTCCTCCATCATGGCGAGGTATTCCTCATAGGACTGGGAATCGCTAGCGAAGAGGACTTGATAGGTGCGGCTGTCGGATAGGTCCCCGAAAGCGATGGTCATCTTGAGCAAGAACGTCGTGTCTTCAGATGGCGCGTCATAGACGAGCGTTCCGCCGATCGGTGTGCCATTGACGGTGTAGGCGACCGTGATCGCCTGGTTCGTCGGCACGGGAAGCACATAGTCGTCGATGATCGCCGCCGGCAGCGCGGACTCGAGTAGGGCGAATTCGGCATCGAGTTCGGCGAGGCGCGGATCGCTGGTCGTCGCACCGGTCGTCGTCAACGCGGTGGTCGTCGTGAACGTCAGAAAATCGCAGCCGGCGAGTGCGATGAAGAGGAAGAGGATCGAGATCAGGACAAGCACTTTTTTCATGGTGTCGCTCCGCGTGGTCAGGTGTCAGAAACTATTGTAACACAAAGCCGTCCGGATGGAAACGGCTTTCTCTCGTACCGCCCGGTAAGTTCGCGGATCAAGTCGCTCCCCCCGATGGCATTCCCTCGAGATCCGGTCGCTTGATAAAAAGAAAGTACGCCTGTCACGGCGCACTCTCGTGTTGGTTTTTCAAAAGATCAAGACCGCGTTTTTCTGATACAGCTTGACGGTTTCGGCGAGCTGGGCGATTCGTTTCTCCGGGTAAGGAGGAACCTCGACGCGGTCCGCGTCTTCCGGGCGGAAGAGCCGCGGCTTGCGGTAGGGATTGAGGACGTATCGCGGCAGCGGAGGCATTTCCTTCGCCATCCGGATCAGATCCTTTTCCCCGAGCTGGGGGACGACGGTCGTGCGCGCCTCGAAGTCGACGCCCGCCCACAGGAGCATGACCAGCGTCTCGAGGACGACGTCGCCGTCGGCGTCGGGTCCGCAGAGTTCCTTGTAGCGCCAGACGGGCGCCTTGTAATCGACGGCGAAGTAGTCCACGACGCCGGCGTCGAGGATCCGTTTCAGGACGTCCGGCCGGGAGCCGTTGGTGTCGAGTTTCGTCAGGTATCCGAGTTCCTTCACGCGGGCGAGGAAGGGAATCAGGTCGCGGTGGAGGGTCGGCTCGCCGCCGGAAACGACGATGGCGTCGATCAGGCCACGGCGCTTGAGGAGGAATTCGTCGATTTCGACGGGATCGAGGAGCGTGTCGATGTCCTCGATGATGGCGCGGTTATGGCAGTAGAAGCAGTTGTAGTCGCACCCCGGGGCGAAGAGGACGGTGGCGATTTTTCCCGGATAGTCGATCAGGGAGGATTTGACCATCCCCGCGAAGATCATGACTGGAGCGCCTCGGCGTCGTCGTCGCGGATCACGTACTTGACGCGGTCGACGTACTCGGCCTTCTTGCCTTTGTTGAAGTTCTGGACGGGGCGCAGATAGCCGACGACGCGGGTGTAGACTTCGGCGGGACGGCCGCAGGTCGGACACTTGAAGTGTTCGCCGGAAATGTATCCGTGCTCCGGACAGACGGAGAACGTCGGGGTGATCGAAATGTAGGGCAGCTTGTACTTGGTGAAGACCTTCTTGATCAGGGTCTTGCAGGTCTGGGTATCCTTGACGCGCTCGCCCAGATACAGGTGGAGGACCGTGCCGCCGGTATAGAGCGTCTGGAGCTCGTCCTGCATGTCGAGGGTCTCGAAGATGTCGTCGGTATAGCCGACCGGAAGCTGCGTCGAGTTGGTGTAATAGGGAACCTCGTTTCCGGCGGTGATGATGTCCGGGAAACGTTCCTTGTCGTGTTTGGCGAGACGGTAGCTGGTGCCTTCCGCCGGCGTCGCCTCGAGATTGTAGTAATGCCCCGTTTCTTCCTGGATGTCCTTGATCACGTCGCGCATGTAATTGAGCGTCTTGACCGCGAATTCATGGCCGGCGGGGGTGGTGATGTCGCATTCGCGTCCGAAGAGGTTCTGGGCCGCTTCGTTCATCCCGACGAGACCGATCGTGTTGAAGTGGTTGAACCAGTACGATCCGCTTTTCGCCTTGACGTCGCGCAGGTAGTTGGCGCTGTAGGGATAGAGACCGCGGGACGTCTGTTCTTCGACGACCGTGCGCTTGATTTCCAGCGACTTCTTCGCGACATAGATCGTCTCCCAGAGACGGGTGTAGAATTCCGATTCGGTGTGGGAGAGATAGGCAAGGCGCGGAAGATTGATCGTGACGACGCCCACCGAACCGGTGAGCGGGTTGGAGCCGAAGAGGCCGCCGCCGCGCTTGCGCAGTTCCGAGGTGTCGAGCCGGAGCCGGCAGCACATCGACATCGCGTCCTCCGGCGACAGGTCGGAATTGATGTAGTTGGAAAAATAGGGGATGCCGTACTTGGCGGTGATCGCCATGAACTTTTCCGTGACGGGGCTGTCCCAGTCGAAGTCCTTCGTGACGTTGATGGTCGGAATCGGGAAGGTGAAGACGCGCCCTTTCGCATCGCCTTCCATCATGACGTCGCAGAAGGCGGAATTGATGACATCCATTTCGGCCTGGAAATCGCCGTAGGTTTCGGGCATCAGTGTTCCGCCGATGATCACGTTTTGATCGCGGAGCGTGGACGGCGCCTTGATGTCGAAGGTGAGGTTGGAGAACGGACACTGGAATCCGACGCGGGTCGGAACGTTCAGATTGAAGATGAATTCCTGGAGCGCCTGCTTGACGCTCTTGTAATCGAGCCGGTCGTAGCGGACGAACGGAGCGATGTAGGTGTCGAACGAGGACCATGCCTGCGCGCCGGCGGTTTCGCCCTGGGTCGTGAATGTCGAGTTGACGACCTGGCCGAGGAAGGCGCGCAGATGCTTCGCGGGATTAGACTCGACTTTGCCGGTGACGCCGCCGAAACCGTTCATGAGAATCTGGCGGAGATCCCATCCGGCGCAGTAGGGGCCGAAGAAGCCGAGGTCGTGGATGTGGATGTCGCCGTTGGCGTGGGCGTTGCGGATGTCTTCCGTATAGATTTCATGGAGCCAGTAGTTCTTCGTGAAATTTTCGCGGACGTAGTTGTTCAGGCCGTTGATCGATTTCGACGTATTGGCGTTTTCGTTGATCTGCCAGTCGCGGTCGTTCAGATATTCGGTGAACATGTCGATGGTGGCGCCGATGAGCGCATTCGCCTCGCGTGACGCGCGCCGCTTCTCGCGATAAAGGATGTAAGCCTTCGCGGTTTTGGCGTGGCCGTTCTCGATCAGGACCTTTTCGACGAGGTCCTGGATCCCTTCGACGTCGGCGATTCCGGTCGGGAATTTCGTTTCGGCCATGCGGCAGACTTCCTCGGCGAGATATTCCGATCTCGAAAAATCGGTTCCTCCGACCGAGCTGGCGGCTTTGAAGATGGCCAGGACGATTTTCTCTTTGCGGAACGGGACGACCGATCCGTCGCGCTTGACGATTTGTTTCAACATGACGACATTCCCCCAGTGGCAGTTTGCACGGTGCAGATATGATAATAATGGAGTGAAAAACCTTTGTCAAGGCCGTTCGGAAAAATAAATGAGCGCCCGTTTTCGCGACGCGGACGGAATTTTGCGCCAGTTGGGGAGTTCACAATCGACAGTAAAAATTATAATAGTTCATTCATTAATGTAAACATTCTTCCATGTCGAAGCTGATTCGGGGGGAGTTTGCCGTAAAGGTAAACGATTTGATATCGAATCGCGCTAATCAAAAGCACTTTTCATCGATTCGGTCGGATCGACCGCAACCGACCGGCGGAAACGAAGCCGCGCGCCGGGGGAATCGAGAAGAACAATTGCGTGCTGATTAGTATTTTCGCGCGCTTGGGCCCGCGCCCGCGAGAAGGACGAAGAGATCCCAGCACGAGGCGGTTTCCACCCCTTCGATCGCCGATGCATTCGCCGGCCATTCATCGCACTGCTCCCAAACCTCGTCCAGCTTCGGAACTGATCGTCCGATGCCGGCACTATGTCCGATTTCGCGGAAGCAGAAAACCGTGACGGATTTGCATGCTTCGTTCCGTTCGTTCTCAACAGCTTCGAAAGCCGGTCATAAAAAGGCATTGTGAACGAAATCAACATCACAAAAAAAACATGTAAACATGACACGCATTTTGGATTAAATGAGCCTTGAAATCGACATTTTGACGACGCTTCCAGCATATCGCCCCATAATGAACGGGTTGCGACAGCAAGTCCGCCCGCAGCACATCCGCCCCGGCAAAAGAGAACCCCCCAAACGCGCAATTCCATCCCATCGCGAAGGCCTTCTTCGACGAGCGGTTTCGATGGCTTGCGATTGCTTTTCCGCAGGGATGAATGTATAATAATATATCGTTGCAGGGATGGGGGCGAGGCCGTGGACAAAGAGATGCTGAAATTCAAAATCCTGTATTTCGTCCGCTTTTTCGCCGACGCGCTCTTCTATCCGTACATGTCGCTCTATTTCATCCAGAAAAGCGTCACCGAAACCGACCTCGGATTCCTCTTGTCGATCACGCCGATCCTGTCGATCGTCGTCAATCCGATCTGGAACTACTTCGTCAAGGACATGAAAGTGAGCCGCATCATCCTGCAGGTGATGACGGTCGTCGAGGGCGTCCTCATCTTCACGCTCACGAAGGTCACCACGCTGGAAGCGTATGCGATCATCATCGGCCTCATCGCCGTCCTCTGTTCCCCGTACATCCAGATCCAGGACGGATTCGCCGCGACGTTCGCCAACAACAACAAGCTCGAATATTCTTCGATCCGCATCTGGGCGTCGATCACTTACGTTATCGGCACGCTCCTCGGCGGCTACCTCGGCGTCTACATCGGGTACGATTTGCTGTTTCTCGCTTCCGGCATCATCTTCGTCGCGACGGCGTTCCTCGTCCTTTGGATCAAGCCGATCGAAAAGCGGGCGGATCTCATCGTACGTCCGAAACGCGATTTCAAGGCGTTGCTCAAAAACGTCGAATTCTACAAATACCTCGTCTTCTACACGCTCGTTATCGGTTCGGTTCGCATCGGCGACACCTTCTTCGGCGTGTACATCATGAAAGATTTCGGCATCACGACGATCGACTACGGCTGGCTGTACGCCGCGTTCGTCCTCGTCGAAGTGCTCGTCATGCGCTTCCTGATGGCAAAGGGGTCGCAGTATTCCGACAAGGCGACCTTCATCGTCGCCGGCGCGATGTTCGTGTTGCGCTTCCTCGTCTACGCGCTCGAGCCGTCGCTGCCGGTCATCTATGCGGTCACGCTGCTTCGCGGGGCGGGATGGGGAATCATCCTTTATGCCCACATCAAATTCATCATCAAGATCGTCAAGGTCGAAAACGTGACCGCGGCGATTCTCATTCTTACCCTGATGTTCTCGATCTACACCGGCGTCGGCAACTGGATTTCCGGCAGCTTCATCGAGCGTTACGGATATCCGAAATTATATTTGGTCAACATGGTTTTGATCTTCGCCGGACTGCTGGTTTTCGTCCTGTTCACCCCGCGGATCAAACAACCCGAGGCCGGAAAGGCGATGGAACCCGACCATGCTGAGAGTCAGTAACGTCGAACTGATGTTCGGAGGGCGCAAGCTCTTCTCCGAAGTCAACCTGGAATTCACGAAGGGAAACTGCTACGGCGTCATCGGCGCGAACGGTGCCGGAAAGACGACCTTCCTCAAGATCCTCACGAAGGAGATCGAAACGACCGCCGGCGAAGTCTGGCTCGAACCGAACTGCCGTCTTTCCATCCTCGCCCAGAACCAGAACGCGTTCGACGAGTACACCGTCCTCGAGACGGTGCTGATGGGACACAGGCGCCTCGTCGAAGTCATCCATGAAAAGAACAGACTGTACGAATCGGGCGAGTTCACCGACGAAATCGGGATGCGCATCGGCGAGCTCGAAGCCGAATTCGCCGAACTCGACGGATGGAACTCCGAAAGCAACGCCGAGATTCTCCTCACCGGCCTCGGCATCCGCTCCGAAGACTACCAGAAGCCGATGAAGACCTATGACGCGAAGAAGAAGGTCAAGATCCTCCTCGCCCAGGCGCTGTTCGGGAACCCGGAAGTGCTCCTCCTCGACGAACCGACGAACAACCTCGATCCGCTGTCCGTCCGTTGGCTGGAAATCTTCCTGATGAATTACGAGAACTGCGTCCTCGTCGTCAGCCATGACCGCCACTTCCTCAACGACGTCTGCACGCACATCTGCGACGTCGAATACGGCCGCATCAGCCTCTACCCCGGCAACTACGATTTCTGGTATGAGTCAAGTCAGCTCGCGTTGCGCCAGGCGAAGGACCAGAACAAGAAATCTGAGGCGAAAATCAAGGAACTCGAGGATTTCATCCGCCGTTTCAGTGCCAACAAATCGAAGGCGAAACAGGCGACCTCGCGGAAGAAAGCCCTCGACAAAATCGTCCTGAACGACATCAAGCCATCCCTTCGCCGGTATCCGTACATCGAATTTCAACCGAATCGGGACGTCGGGAACGAGATCCTCACGGTCGAGAGCCTGACCAAGAAGGGGCTCTTCGAAAACGTCTCCTTCTCCCTGCGGAAAGACGAGAAGATCGCGTTTATCTCATCGGATACGACGGTGCTTTCGTCGCTCTTCAAAATCCTTTCGGGCGAAGATCAGGACTACACCGGAACCTACAAGTGGGGAATCACGATCAAGACGGCATACTTCCCCCAGGACAACCAGAAATACTTTTCCCGCGAGATGACCCTGATCGACTGGGTGCGCCAATACACGGGCACCGAGCAGGCGGAAACGTACATCCGCGGCTGGCTCGGCAGAATGCTCTTCGGCGGCGACGAAAGCCTCAAGTCGTGCAAGGTTCTCTCGGGCGGAGAGAAGGTCCGGATGATGCTCATCAAGCTGATGCTCTCCGGGGCCAACGCGCTCGTGTTCGACGATCCGACGAACCATCTCGACCTCGAATCGATCACGTCGCTCAACCAGGGCATGAACCGTTTTCGGGGCGTCATGCTGTTCACGAGCCACGACCAGGAGCTGATCGACACCGTCGCGAACCGCATCATCGTCATCGAGAAGACGGTCACATTCGACAAGCCCTGCAATTATGAAGATTATCTTGATGCCATCGAAAACGCCTCGAAATGAGCCAATCGATGGCTTTTTTCAACAAAATCTACCAATCCATCCCATAGATACACATTGACTAAACAATAATTATGATATAATTCTCGAGAAAGGAGGCGGATTCGATGCAATTTGACGTCATTCTCATCGGTCTCACCTTTGCCATCGGAATCATCTCCATCGGAATATCCGCCGTCATCGCGCTCAATCTCCGCAAAGCCCACGGGTTCTGGCAGCTTGCCCTCATGTTTTTCCTCGAGGGACTTTACGCGACCGCCTATGCCCTCGAACTGGCTTCCACGACGATCGAGTCGAAGATCCTGTTCAACCACATCCAGTACTTCGCGATTCCCTTTCTCGCGCCGATCTGGTTCCTGCTGGCGACGAAGTTCGGATGGCTCGATGCCAAACCGAAATGGTGGCAGTCCATCCTCGCCCTGATCATTCCCACCTTCATCACGATCGCGGTGCAGTTCACCTGGTATACCCCGTTCGACTGGTACTATACCTACGCCGACATCCTGCCCGGAACGGCGGCGACGCTCGGGCTCGACGTCCTGATCCTCGGCAAGGGGTGGCTCTATTACGTGCAGGCCGTCCATAACCTCCTCGTGCTCGCGCTCGTCGGAGTCCTCTACGTACGCATCGCCCGGCAGACGACCGGCGTCAAGCGCCGCCAGTCCTGGACGCTCGCCGCGTTCGGATTCACCGCGTCCCTCTTCATCTCGCTCACGCTGTTCTCGACCGAGACGTTCGGCCTCGACTACGTCCTCTACGCCATCGCCGTCATCAGCTTCGTCATCCTCTACTTCATGTTCCGCTACGAACTCTTCATCCTGACGCCGTCCGCCCATCAGGCGACCTTCGAGAAGGCGCTCGATCCCATCCTCGTCCTCGACGAACATTACGCAATCGTGTCGTGGAACACAGCGTTCGACGGGTTCGGGAAAAACATCGTCCAATACGGCATGCCGCTTCGGGACAGCTTCCTCCCCGAGGAAATCGTGGATTCCGTCCAGGCCCGCGAAACGGTCCGGTTCGAACATCATGACAAGCGCTACATCGCCGAAACGTTCGCGCTCTACACACGTCACGGCGCACTGAATGGATTCATCATCCGCTTCAACGACATGACGAGTTACCTCGAACGCATGGAGAAACTCGATTACGAGGCCTCGCACGACTCGCTCACGGACATCCTCAACCGCCGCGCCTTCAATGAAGCCGCGGCCGCCTACATGCAAGGGTTCGTCGCGCCGTCCGAACCGTACTCGGTTCTGATGATCGACATCGACGACTTCAAGAAGGTCAACGACACGCTCGGCCACCCCGTCGGCGACGTCGTCCTCGAAGAACTCGCCAAGACCATCGCGAAACGGCTCGACGCGAACACGATCTTCGCCCGTTATGGCGGCGAGGAGTTCGTCGTCCTGATCAAGAACACCGTCCCCGAACACGCCCGTACGGTCGCCGAAATGATCCGCAAGGACGTCGAGGCGATGGCGGTCGTCTGCGGCGAACACATCATCCGCATCACCGTCTCCATCGGCATCAAGGGAGCCCGCGTCGACGCCGGCTCGGTCAAGGAAGCCATCAAGGGCGCCGACGAGGCGCTGTATATCTCCAAGCGTTCGACCAAGAACGTCGTCACCACGGTCCTGTAACGTATACCGGTGCCGTTTGACTATTCAATAATGGCATGATAAGATGTTGACACGGCGATCAGTGGGCACGATCGCCGTGTTTTTAAATCAAAGGACTGCCCGCGGGGGGAACCGAAGACATGCAGAACAACATCGTCCGTTTCGACATGATGGCCAAGCCGAAAAAGCAACCGTGGTACTTGAAACTCCTTGCGTGGATCCTGGCGTTTCCGAACGTCTGGAGCCATCGCCTGAAAGTGGTCAAGGTCGGGATGAAGGGGCTGAAGCCGCCGTACATCCTGCTCTGCACCCACGCCGCCTTCATCGACTTCTCGGTCACCACCGCGGCGATCTTTCCCCACGGCGCCAACTACGTCGTCGCCATCGACGGATTCATCAAGCGCGAACAGCTTCTCCGCAACGTCGGCTGCATCTGCAAACGCAAGTTCACGAACGACATCATCCTCGTGCGTCAGATCGAACATTCGCTCAAGGTCCACAAGACGATTGCGGCCATCTATCCGGAAGCGCGCTATTCGCTGTGCGGCACGACCGCGATCCTGCCCGAGTCGCTCGGCAAGATGTGCAAGGTCATGAAGGTTCCGGTCGTCGTCCTCAACATGCACGGAGACCATCTTTCCTCACCGGTCTGGAACCTGACGAAACGGAAGATCCGCCTGCGCGCCGACATGACCCAGATCGTCACCGCCGAAGAGATCAAGACGATTTCCGTCGCGGACATCAACGCCCGCATCGAGAAAGCGTTCCGGTACGACGAGTACGAGTATCTCCTCGAATCGAAACAGGAGATCAGATTCAAAGACCGTGCGAAAGGCCTGCACCGCGTCCTCTACCAGTGTCCGCATTGCCTCACCGAACACGAGATGACCTCGGACGGCAGCCGCCTCTGGTGCGGCCATTGCGGGAAAGCGTATGAAATGGAACCGAACGGCGTCCTCCGCGGCGTCGACGGCGACGGCAGGTTCACCCGCGTGCCGGACTGGTACGAATGGGAACGCGCCAACGTCCGGAAGGAAATCGAGGCGGGGAACTACCGCTTCGAAGACGAAGTCGTCGTCGACTCGCTTCCGAATTCCGACGGATTCATCCGCCTCGGCACGGCGAATCTCGTCCACGACCCGGACGGATTCCACGTGTCGGGCACGTTCGACGGCGTCCCGTTCCGCTTCGAGAAGGAACCGCTCGCGAACTACTCGATCCACATCGAGTACGACTATCTCGGCGGTGGCGCCGACTGCATTTCGCTTTCAACGCTCGACGATACCTATTATTTCTTCCCGAAGAACCGCAAGAACGTCGTCACGAAACTCCACTTCGCCGCCGAAGAGCTGTTCAAAATCGTGAACCGCAAGACGAAGGGCGCCTGAGGAGACCGTCATGGCGCAGATTTTCGAAACGCTGATGCTCGTCTGTTTCGGAGCCTCGTGGCCGGTTGCGGTCGTCCGGGCTTACCGGGCGAAGACCGCCAAAGGAGCTTCCCTTGCCTCCGTCATCTTGATTCTGACGGGTTATGCGATGGGAATCGTCAACAAATTCGTGAACGGCCAGCTGAACTACGTGCTTATTTTCTACTTTTTCAATTTCACCGTCGTCTCGCTCTACAGCATTCTGCTTTATCGGAACATCCGACTCGATAAAAAACGCGAACCGAAGACGGTCTGAAACGACGACCGTCTTTTTTCATCAAAAACACGGAAAAATATCCTGATTTTTCGAAAGCGGAACCCGCCCCTCCATTTCAGCGCGATAAAAATCGAAATACCGTAAAAGGTTCTCAAAATGGAATAATTCTATGCTTGTAATAAGCAAATGTGCTATAATAATAATACAAAATATTCTAAATAGGGAATATTTACATTCTTTTGGCGCTATGATATAGTGATGTTGACACCGAGACCGCACGAAAACTCGACCGTCGCGCAACATCGCATGACAAGTCACACACGCCAAAGGAGCACCACCATGAACCAGTTCGCCCGCAAGGTTTTGTTCGCCCTCGTCTTCGCCGCTTTCCTGTTCGTTTCCGCCGTTTCCTTTTCCCGTATCGAACTGAACGCCTCCCGCCCGTCGATCCTCCTGCTTCTCGACGGCGTCGAGAATGATCCCGAACCCGAGTTCGCCTATCCCGCTCCCGTCATGCACCTCGGCGGCGTCGAAGACGATCCCGAACCCGAATTCGCCTATCCCGCCCCCGTCATGCACCTGAGCGGCGTCGAAGACGATCCCGAACCGGAATTCGCCTATCCCGCCCCCGTCATGCACCTCGGCGTCGAAGACGATCCGGAACCCGAATTCGCCTATCCGGTCAAGGCCGTCACGCTCTGACGCAAGCAGCCCTCTTGGCTTCCGCTTCGCGCGACGGTGAGGAGATTCTAAGTTCCCCATGATCCACGAAGAGGATGGTATCACTCATGACGATCTATGATTTTTCGTGCGCTTACTACTTCAAAGACGGCTACGACATCATCGTGATGATCGAGTATTTGAAGACCATCAAGGGCATCACCCAAAAAGACATCAATGAAAACGCGGATATTCCCAAATCCAATTTTCGCCGTGCCCAGCTGAAAGGCTTCGTCGGCGCGAACGAGATGCTGGAAAAAATGGCCGCATATTTGAACATCCAGACCAAGATCGACCCGTCGGTGATCGCTGATTTCGACGAGAATTTTAGTCGTTTTTATACATCCGTCTGCTTTTCCAAGGTCAACGACTTCAAGAAATACTATGTCGCGAGCACCGAGAAACTCTCCCTTTACCAGAATTCCATCCTGATGATCCAGTACTATCTGATGCAGCTCATCTACTTCGTTTCGGAAGTCAACTACACGAACGTCATCAATTTCGAAAAACTCGAGGAAGCGATCGACTATCTGAAGAATCTCGTCGACAAGATGTCGAACGAGCACCGTTTCCTCTATTACGAATACATGACCTGCTACTACGGATTCAAAAAGAATGCCGAGAAGATCATCCATTACTCGCGTCTGACGATCTACCTTGCGGCGAACTTCCCCGATTTCGAGCCGACCGCCAACTATCACGTTTCCTTCGCCTACTCGATGATCGGCGACTTCATCAACGCCCTCATCTACGCGAACAAGGCGCTGCCGAAGCTGGAAGAACAGTTGAACTACAACAAGGCGATCTACTGCCGCATGAACATCGCCGCCTATTACAAGAAGTTGGGAAACATCGACGAGGCGAAGTCCCTCCTCAAGAAGAACCTCGTCTACATGACCTTCGCCGAGGTGCAGCGCAACACCCGCGTCACGTACCTCAACTACGCCGACTGCCTTCTGATCGAGAAGAACTACGCCGAAGCGCTGAAATACTACAACGTCATCGAACAGGACCTCCTCAAGAAGCCGGAGTACGAAGCCATCATGATCTCGTACTGCATGTACCAGCTGAAACAGATCGAAGCGGCCAACGCCTATGTCGCCCATCTCGACCTGCTGAACGCGGACGAAAAATATCCGAAGGAGTACCTGCTGCTGATCCGTTTCTTCCGGGCATATTTCAACCGCCTCCCCGTTCCCGAGATCGAAGCCGCGTTCAAGGAGGCGGAAGCCTACATGAACGCCTACAAGTTCCGCGGTCAATACATCCAGGACGTCGCCCGCCAGCTGGTCGAAGAACTCCAGAACCGCCGCACGCCGAAACCGGCGAAACTCCTCTCGGACGATCCCTACATGGTCTGATCGCCCGCTGCGTTCCATTACCCCGCACGACCGCGATGCCTTCTCCCGGCATCGCGGTTTCTTTTCGATCCGTCGGGCTTTTCAAACGCGTGATTTGTGATACAATGGATGAGTGGAAACGAGGATTGTACCGATGAAATTACTGGCGAACTACCATACCCATACCGCCCTCTGCGGGCACGCCGCGGGGATGAGCGCGGACTACGCGAAGGAAGCGATCGCGAAAGGGCTGATCGAACTCGGTTTTTCCGATCACGGACCCGTCCCGCGCCCGTTCATGACCGACAAGGAATACCGCGACAACTGGCTCGAACGCCAGATGGACGAGGACGCGTTCGAGAACGTCTATCTGCCCGACCTCGAGAACTCGATCCGCACCTTCGGAGACCGCATCCGGATCCGCACCGGGCTCGAAATCGAATATCTTCCCGGCCACGACGACTACTATCGCCGTCTCCTCGCGAAGGTCGAATACCTCTCGCTCGGGATCCATTACTTTCCTTCTGAAAACGGGCTCTTCAATACATACGACGCCATGACACCGGCCCGCGTCCGGGAGTATGCGGACCTCGCGGAACGCGCGCTCGATGCCGGCTTCTTCACGATCCTGAACCATCCCGACCTCTACCTGATGAGCTATCGCGACGCCGCTGGCAGACTCGTCTTCGACGACGTCGCCCGCACAGCGGCGGAACGGATCGTCGAAGCGGCGATCCGCAACGGCGTTTACCTCGAGATCAACGGCGGCGGACCGCGGCGCGGCCTCCATCCGACCGCGGACGTACCCGACTGGCTCTATCCACGCACCGCCTTCTGGCGCGTGGTCGAGAACTATCCCGCCGCCAGGGTCGTGATCGGCTGCGACACCCACAATCCGCCCGAACTCTACGATGCGACGATCGAAGCCGTGATTGCCTTCGCCGGACGCTTCCGCTTCAAGTTGACATCCCAGATCGATTCCCTTTCCGAAAGGAGCACCCGTCCATGAATTCCCATCCCTACCCGATGATCCTCGACGTCGAAGGCGCCGCCAACCCCAAGAACGTCATCCGCTTCAAGCACTACCGCTTCACCCTTCTCTCCGATCGGCTCGTCCGCATCGAGTTTTCGGCGTCCGACGAGTTCATCGACGAACCGAGCCAGGCGATCTGGCATCGCAACGCTCCTGATGTTTCGTTCGTGAAGAAACAGTCGACGGTCGCGCTTTCGATCGAGACTGCGGGACTCCGGATCACCGTCTCCGACGGAGAACTCCTGATCGCGGAATCGCTCCGCATCGTCGTGAAGGCGACCGACTACGTCTGGATGTTCGGCACGGGGACGGAGAATCTTGGCGGAACCGCCCGGACGCTCGACGGCGTCGACGGCAGGACCAAGCTGTCCGACGGTGTCGTCGGCCGCACCGGATGCGCCGTCCTCGACGACTCGAAGTCGCTTCTGCTCGACGCCTTCGGCTGGCCGAAACCGCGCAGGGGGAACGGCGCCGATCTCTATTTCTTCGGTTACGGACACGACTATGCCGAAGCGGTCCGGGCCTACGTCGGCATTTCCGGGAAAGCCCCGCTCGTGCCGCGCTACATCCTCGGCAACTGGTGGAGCAAATACTGGGCGTACACCGACGTTGAACTCCTCGGCGTCGTCGACCGTTTCAAGGAACTCGGCATTCCGCTCTCCGTCTGCATCGTCGACATGGACTGGCACATCACAGCGATCGACGGCGTACAGGACTACTGGGGCGGCTGGACCGGCTACACCGTGAACAAGAAATACTTTCCCGACTATCCCGGCTTCATCCGGAAACTCCATGAAAAGGGCGTCCGCACCTCCGTCAACCTCCATCCCGCCAACGGCGTGAAGTCCTACGAGGAACAATATGCGAAGATGGCCGAATGGATGGGCGTCGATCCCGTTTCGAAGGAGACGATCCCCTTCGACGCCGCCAGTCCGAAGGCGATGAAGGGATACTTCGAGATCCTCCTCCATCCCTACGAGGAGATGGGCGTCGACTTCTGGTGGGTCGACTGGCAACAAGGTTCCCGCACGAAGGTCGAAGGCCTCGACCCGCTCTGGATGCTCAACCATCTCCACCACTATGATTCCGCACGCGATCCCGCGAAACGTCCCTTCACCTTCTCCCGCTGGTGCAGTTATGGGGCGCAGCGCTACCCGATCGGCTTCTCGGGCGACGCCATCATCACCTGGGACTCGCTCCGCTACCAGCCCCATTTCACGGCGACGGCCGCGAACGTCGGCTTCGGCCTCTGGAGCCACGACATCGGCGGTCATTTCGGCGGAAAGGAAGACCCCGAACTCTATGCCAGGTGGATCGAATTCGGCGTCTTCAGTCCGATCATGCGGATGCATTCGACATCGAACCGCTTTGCGGTCCGCGAGCCGTGGCGCCACGCGCCCGGCATCCGCTCAGTCGTCGCCGATTTCCTCCGTCTCCGCCACAAGCTCGTCCCATACGTCTATACCGCCGCGCACGTCGACGCCGAGACCGGCATCGCGATGGTGCTCCCCCTCTATTACCGGGAACCGGAGAAAGACTGTGCCTACGAATCCGAAGGCGTCTATACCTTCGGCACCGAACTGGTCGTCGCTCCCGTCACCGAGCCGGCCGACGTCCGCACGAAGCGCGCCGAAACGGAGTTTTATCTGCCGGAAGGCTTCTGGACCGATTTCTTCACCGACGAGGTCCGCAAGGGCGGCCGCGCGGTGAAACTGCACCGCGCCCTCGAACATCAGAATGTCTTTGCGAAAGAAGGCGCCATCGTCGTCCTCGCCGCCGATGCGATGCAGCCGGCGGACCGGAATCCCGATGCCTTCGACATTCGCGTCTATGCCGGTGCCGACAATCTCTATACGCTTTACGAAGATGACGGACTCTCATCGGATTACCGCCGCGGCGACCGTCATGAAACCCGTTTCGCGCTTATCTGCGAAAAGCGGAAGATCACGCTCCGGATCATGCCGGACAAGACCGTGAAGACCTACGTTCCCGCGCGCCGCAGCTATGCCGTCACGTTCGTGAACGTCGCCGGCACCGCCGCCGGATTCGCGGCGAAGCGGATCGCGAACCGCCTGGTCGTCGAAACGGGCGAGGTCGGCGCGTATGAACCGGTCGAAATCGTGCTCACGGACGTCGTCCGCGACTCCGGTCGCACCGCCGCGCTCGCCGAACTCGACCGCATCCTCGTCGACGTCGTGATGAATCCGGACGTGAAGGCGTCCGTCTATCGCGCCTTCGTCGAGGGCAGAAACGCCGAACAGGTCGCGAAAGGAATCAGGAAGGTTCCGCCGCGGATCAAGACGATGCTCGAAGACGTGCTCGCGCTCCTGCCGTTCAAAGCGGAGATTTGACACCGTCCTCCGGATACGCTATAATGAAACCGGGGAGATGATCCGCATGAAGAAAGCCATCATCGAAGGCATGTGCTGCGAAGGGTGCGCACGCGACGACAGGAACGTGCTCGCCGGCCTCTACGGAATCACGAACGTCACCGTGTCGCTGTCCGGCGGATACGCCACCTTCGACGGCTTCGTTTCGAAAGAGGTCATCACGGCGACGCTCGCCGCCGAAGGCTATCGCCTCGTCTCGCTCGAGAAGGTCTGAGGCGCGCCTTGCGCCGCATGTCACCAGCCGCGTTCCCCATGGATTTTCCTTGACTAATCGGGTCTGTTGTACGATAATGTTAATAGACCTTTAGGGGTGTGGTGTCAACGGTAGCACAGCAGTCTCCAAAACTGTTTGAACGGGTTCAAATCCTGTCACCCCTGCCAAAGAAACCATGAACCGTCGCCGCGAGCGACGGTTTTTTCTTTGCGTCGGGGCGGATGACGGGGTATAATGGTCCTGGCAGGTGATCATCGTGAATGAAGATACAATCGGCAAGAAGAAGTATCGGCAGCTCGCCATCCTCGCCGTCTCCCTGTTCGTGCTCGGCTTCGCGGCGATCCTGGTCGCGGCCGCGCTGCAGAGCGCGGGAGTCGCGAACGCGATCGTCTATCCGCTCGGCTTTTCGTCCTTTCCGCTGCTGCTCGCCTCGGTCGTCGTGATCCTCAGGAACATGAAGGGGATGCTCGGATACGAACTGAAGGCGCGGTATGACCGGCTGGAGCGTACGGGCAGCGCGGCGGTCGCGGTGCCGTCGTCGCCCGATGCCATGCGGGACCGGTTCCTTTTCCACCGGTTCGCCGCTTCCGGTTCCGTCTTGCGGCGGACCTACACGTCCTCCGTAGACTACGTCAACTACTTTGCGATCATCCGCGGTTCGGCCGACCCGGTCGGGGTGCTGAAGGAAGTCGTCGGTCGATTCGCGACGATCGCCCGCGACGCGAACGGCAGACGGCTCCGGCGCGTGGTCCTCTATGTCGTCTGTTTCACCGATGCGCCGAGCGCGGCAGACGCGGAGGCTTACCGGACGTTCGCGATGGACCAGATCCTCATGCAGGCGGCCGCCCGCGGGTTCGCCCGCGGTGCCGCGGACGCCATCATCCCGATCCTCTATGACGGCACGAAGCAGTCCTTCGTGTTTCTCGATCAGCAGAAGCGGATGTCGCAACAGACCTATGACATCGGCGTCCGCTGGTTCAAGCGACACATCCTCGGCTGAGGCGTCTCGATGCGGACCAAGGACGTCGTCGTGCTCCCGTACGACCCGCAGTGGCCGGACGAATTCGTCCGGATCAGGAACGGACTGGACGCCGCCCTCGGCGGCTGTGCCGTCGCGATCGAACACGTCGGATCGACGTCCGTCCCCGGACTGGCGGCGAAACCGGTGATCGACCTCGACGTCGTGATCGAAGATGTCGCGCACTTCCCGGAGGCGAGGCGGCGCCTCGAGGCGATCGGATACGAGCACGAGGGCGATCAGGGCATTCCCGGCCGGGAAGTCTTCAAATATGCGGACAAGCCCGATCTCATGAAACACCACCTCTACGTCTGCACGCGGGACGCGGTGGAGCTGAGACGACATCTGGCCTTCCGGGACCATCTTCGGAACAGCGGGGAGGATCGGGAGGCTTACGGCCGAATCAAGCTTGAAGCCGCCGCGCTCTTCCCGAAGGACATCGACGGGTACATGGCGTACAAGGCGGACTTCATCGCCGCGATCCTCGCCGGCATCGACGGAAGGGCCTAGAACCGCCTTCTTCTCGTCGCACGAAAAATAATCGAGATTTTTTCATTGCCCACTCCTTGACGTTTCGCGATTCGTGTATAATGAAAGAAAGCAACAAGCATCATCCGCGAGCGTGTCCGCACGGCCCCCGGCCGGCGGCGGCAGAAGAGACGGATGAGAAGGGGGAGCGACATGAAAACGAGTCATCGGATCAAGGCTTTGCGCGGCGTCAACGAGTTGCAGGACAAAGCCGTCGAAGAAGTGCTGGAGGCCTACTATTTCCTCCGGCGCCAGGATGAAGTCGCCACGATCAACGCCACGCTTGCGATCATCAACGAATACAAGGACATGACGAGCGTGTTCTGCGCCAACTGCGACCGCCCGAATTTCTGCGACGACTGCTTCCCGATGAAGAAAAGGGAAGTCTTCGAGACCATCGAGACGCTGCTCAAGGACCAGCTCCAGAACCTGCCCGACATCTACAAGTGAGACGCCGGACCACGTGCGATTCATGAAGAAGGCCGCTCCGGCGGCCTTTTTTCATCGAAGCGTTTTCTTCACCGTTCCTGCGCACGCGGCTGCCAATGATGATATAATAGGACATGGCACGGAAGGAGGGGGTATCATGAGAAAGGGAGAACTGCTGGCGCCTGCGGGAAGCAGGGCTTCCGCGATCGCGGCGATCAACGCCGGCGCGGATGCGATTTACCTCGGCGGAACGAAATTCGGCGCGCGCGCCTTCGCCGAAAACTTCACCGACGACGATCTCGCCGAACTCATCCGATACGCCCATCTGCGGGGTGCTTCCGTCTATGTGACGGTCAACACCCTCGTCTATGACGACGAATTCCCCCGGCTCCTCGCCTATGCGGACTTTCTCGTCAACAGCGACGTCGATGCCCTCATCGTCCAGGACCTCGGTGTCCTCGACGAGTTCCTGCACCGCTATCCGAACACGCCGATCCACGCTTCGACCCAGATGAACGTGCACACCCCCGAACAGGCCAAAGCGCTCGCGGACCTCGGCGTGAAGCGGATCATCCTTGCCCGCGAAACGTCCGTCGACACGATCCGTGCGATCCGGCGCCTGACCGACGTCGAGCTCGAGGTGTTCGTCCACGGCGCGATCTGCGTCTCGTACTCGGGCAACTGTCTCTTCAGTTCGCTCGTCGGCGGGCGTTCCGGCAACCGCGGCGAATGCGCTCAGCTCTGCCGGCTTCCCTACACGCTCTTGAAAGACGACGCTCCCGTTTCCGACGAAGCCTACCTGATGAGTCCGAAGGACCTGATGACGGTCGAACGCCTCGGCGAACTCGCCGCCCTCGGCATCGCCGCCTACAAGATCGAGGGGCGCATGCGCAAGCCCGAATACGTCGCCCAGACCGTCTCGACCTACCGCAAGGCGCTCGACCGGCTCGCCGGCGGTCCCGCGGTCGACTTCCCGAAGGAAATCGATCTTCTGAAGCGCGTCTTCAACCGCGAATACACCGAAGGCTATCTCTTCAACGCCGCTCCCGCCACCCTGAACAACCCCTTCCGTCCCAATCACATGGGCGTCGAGGTCGGCACCGTCACCGCGTTCGCCCGCGGAAAAGTATCGATCCGGCTGACGGACATGCTCGAAGTGAACGACGGGATCCGCTTCCTCGGCGTCACCGACACCGGCAACGTCGTTTCCCGCATCCTGTCCGGCGACAAACTCGTCACCCGCGCGTTTGCGGGCGAAACGATCCAGGTCGACAGCGCCGATCCGGTCGACATCGGCGCGAAGGTCATGAAGACGCTCGACCACGCCCTCGAGAACGAACTCGAAATCTTTCTGGACGAACATTACAAAACAATCGGCATCGCCGGCACGGTCCGCGCCTTCGTCGGTCACCCCCTGACCCTCAGCGTGACCGATTCCGCAGGACGCCGCGTCACGTCCGAAACGACGTTTCCGATCGCGCAGGCGTCGAACCGTCCGATGGGACGTCCGGAAATCGAAGAACAGATCGCGAAACTGGGAGGGACGCCCTACTTCTGGTCTTCGCTGACGATCGAGACCGACGGTGCGGGATTCATCCCGGTGAAGGCGCTGAACGAAACCCGCCGGGACGCCGTCGAGAAGCTCACGGCGCTGCGCATCGCCCCGCGGCGGGCCGTTTCGATCGTCGAAACGGTGCCGGAGCCGGCGGGATTCGCACCCGTACCGTTCCGTCTCGTCGCGAAAGTCAGGACCGCAGAGCAGTTCAAGGCCGCCATCGAGGCCGGGATCGCGACGATCGTCCATGAAGAAAACATGACGTTCGACAACCATCTCCATCCGGGGGTCGAACTCCTTCCGCAAAGACTGAGGATACGGCAGAACGGCGCGCCTTTCGACGCTTCGACATTCGCCTATGCGAGCGATCTTTCCGGACTCGGCCATCCGTTCATCGCAGACCTGTTCATGAATGTCGTGAATGTCCGTACGGTGAATTTCCTCGGCCGTCACGGTGCCCGCGCGGTCACGCTGTCGGCCGAACTGAGCCAGGATCGCGTCCGGGCGCTCGCGGCCGGATACCGCGAACGTTACAGCGAAAAACCCGCGCTCGAAATCGTCGCCTATGGCTATCAGGATCTCATGATTTCGAAGTACTGCCCGATCGCCAAGCACTTCGGCGCAAAGCAAGGCTGCACGCTCTGTGCGCGCAATCAATACAAATTGAAGGACCGCCTCGGCTACGAATTCCCGCTGGCCAACGACGGCAACTGCAACATCCGCGTGCTCAACTCGCGCGCGCTCCATCTCGCCGACTACGTGGACTTCTTCCAGACCGTCGGCATCTCCGCCGCCCGCCTCGACTTCACGATCGAGGATGCGGAACAGACCAGAGGCGTGATCGCCGCCTTCCAGAAAGCGATCCGGAAACAGGCGTATGTCGTCGACCGACGCAACTCGACCTACGGACGCTTCGTCAAGTGAACGGGGAACAGCCATGAAGAACATATTCTCGAAAATCCGATGGTTCATCAAGGAAGAGTGGAAGACGTATCTTCTGATGCTCTTCCTTCTTTTGTCGATTTCATTCATCCTGCTCCTCCCGGCGAAAGTCCTCGGCCTCGCGATCGACACGATCGTGTCCGGCGGGATCACCGCGGGATCGCTCTCCTACCTCGTCGGCGCGCTCGTGCTTCTGCCGGTGACGCGTTACCTGCTTTCCTTCGCCTACAACTACCTCATCAACAAGGAAGCCCAAAAGCTCGCCTTCAAGTTACGCCGCAAGTATCTCGACCACCTGTTCGAGATGGACCTCAAGTTCTACGAGGCGTATCCGAAGGGCGACCTCATCGCCCGCGTCACGAACGACCTCGACGCGATCACCACGGCGGCGACGTCGATGCTCGAGGCGGTCGTCTTCAATACCTCGGTGATCGTCCTCGCGATCGGCCTGATGGGATTCACGATCAGCTGGAAGCTCACGGCGGTCTCGATCACGATCATGCCGATCGCGCTGACGATCCTGAACGTGATCCGAAACAACAAGCGCAAATACGTGAAGAAACATCACGAAATCTACGCGGCCATGACCGACAAGGTGCTCGAGTCGGTCGAGGGCATGAAGGTCATCCGCGCCTACGTCCAGGAAGAGAACGACCTCCGCAGCCAGTATGAGGCGATCGACCGGGACATCGAGTCCTGGCGCTACATCGTCAGGTACGAGAACTGGTTCAACCCGCTCTTCGAAATCGTGTACTGGATCAGCTACCTGCTGGCGTTTTCCTACGGCTCCTATCTCGTCCTCCAGCAGGAGATCAGCGTCGGCTCGCTCGTGACGTTTCTCTCGTACGTGGGCACGCTGTTCATGCCGATCATCTCGATCGCCGGCATCTTCTCCCAGCTCAACAACGCGCAGGTCTCCGTCGACCGCTTCGACGAAATCATGAAGACGACTCCCGAGGTGAAGGACGAGCCGGCCCCGAAGCCGATCCTCGCGTTCCGTCGGATCGACTTCAGGAACGTCACCTTCAAGTATCCCTTCGACAAGGCGCCCGTCATCAAGAACATCGATTTCGCGATCGAGAAGGGCCAGACGATCGGCATCGTCGGTCCGACCGGCGCGGGCAAGTCGACGCTCATCCGCCAGCTGCTTCGCGAATTCAACGTCACCGACGGCGGCATCTTCATCGACGGCGTGCCGATCGGCGACTACCGCATCCACGACGTCCGCGGGCTCGTCGGCTACGTCCCGCAGGCGCACATGCTCTTCAAGAAGGCGGTCGACGAGAACATCCTCATCGGCAATCCGCACGCCCGCATCGAGGATCTCGACAAGGCGGTCAGGAACGCCGACTTCGAAAAGGACCTCTCTTTCCTGAACGACGGCCTCCACACGATGGTGGGCGAATCCGGGGCGACCCTTTCCGGCGGTCAGAAGCAGCGCCTGTCGATCGCCCGCGCCCTCATCAAGGATCCGGAGATCCTGATCCTCGACGACTCGCTTTCCGCGGTCGACGCGAAGACCGAGGAGAACATCATCGACCATCTGAAGGCGACGCGCGGCGGCAAGACGAACATCATCGTCTCGCACCGCTTCTCCGCGATCCGCGATGCGGACATGATCCTCGTCCTCGAGGCAGGGAAAATCACTCAGCGCGGCCGGCACGAGGATCTGCTTCGGCAGGAAGGCTGGTACAAGAGCCAGTACATCCAGCAGATCACGATGAGGGACTGACGATGAAGACGATCCGGAAAGTCTGGCGTTACATCGCCAAGTACAAGAAACTCCTCTTCGTCACGATCGCCGCGATGCTCGTCGTCCAGGCGCTCGGCCTCCTCGCCCCCCTCATCGTCAAGAACATCCTCGACGAACAGCTCGTCGGCATCGAGGACAACTGGTACGAAATCGGCGGCGCGGACACCGGAAACGTCTTCTACGACGGCAAATACTATGCCCAGAAGAGCGCCGTCGGAAATCCCGTGTCGGTCGTCATCTTCCAGGGCGGCTACTACTTCGTCGAGGCCGACGTTCCCGACGGCAACAAATCGCTCGACGGCACCGCGCTCACGGTGACGACGCCCGCCGGCGACGTCTTCGTCTATGACGCCGTCAGGCTGACGACATCGGAAGTGCTCGCCTTCTACGGGCCGTTCGTCGACCCGCTCGTCTTCATGCTCGTCCTGCTCGTGATCCGCTTCCTGCTGCAGGTGCTGTTCACGTACATCCAGCGCATCACGACCTCGATGCTCAACGTGAACATGGTCCGCGACGCCCGCAAGGATGCGATCGCGAGCCTGCAGCGGATGCCGATGGAGTATTTCGAGACGGAACCGGCCGGCAAGATCGCCAACCGCATCATCTCGGACGTCAGCGGCATGATGAACCTGTTCTCGACGATCATCAACCTGCTCGTCAACGCCACGCTCTCCGTCGTCTTCGCCTACATCGGCATGTTCTACCTCGACGCCCGCCTCGCCCTCATCACCTTCGTCGTCTTCCCGCTCGTCTACGTCTGGCTCCGCTTCTTCGTGAAGAAGCTCAACACGATCGCGGTCAAGGTGAACGAGCAGAACTCGATGATCACCGCCCGCCTGAACGAGATCATCAACGGCGTCTCGATCCTGCAGATCTTCAACTTCCAGCAGCAGACCACGAAGGACTTCGACGAACTTTCGATGGACTTCATGAACGAAAAGCTGAAGGAACAGCGTCTCCACCTGTCGATCGGCTGGAACATGATCCGCCTCGTCGGCGCGCTCGTCACCGCGGCGATCGTCTTCTATTTCGGCAACGGCTATCTCACGATTCCCGGCTTCGTCGTCACGGCCGGCATCGTCTACGCCTACAACGACTACCTCGGCCGTCTGATCGAACCGGTCGGCACGCTCTTCCGCGAGTTCGGCAACCTCCAGCACGCGATTGTCAAGACCGAACGCATCTTCCACATCATCGACGGCGAACAGGAGGACGGCTCGTTCGCCGAGATTCCGCGCTTCAAGGGCGAAATCACCTTCGAGAACGTCTGGTTCTCCTACAAGGAAGGCCACCCGGTCCTAAAGGGAATCGACCTCCATGTCAGTCCCGGCGAAATGGTCGGCCTCGTCGGCCACACCGGTTCCGGCAAGTCCTCGCTGATGAGCCTCCTCCTCCGTTTCTACGACTTCAAACCGTGCGACATGGGCTCCATCCGGATCGACGGAGAGCCGATCACGACCCATTCGAAGCGCTCCTACCGCAAGCACATCGGCATCGTCCTGCAGGATCCGGTGCTCTTCAAGGGCACGCTCGCCGACAACATCCGCTTCGGCGTGGAAGGCCTCTCCGATGAAGCGGTCGAAGCCGTCCTCGTCCGCATCGGCGGGAAAAAAATCATCGACAAGCTCCCCGACGGCATTCGGACGAAGGTCGCCCGCGGCGGCGGGAACTTCAGCGTCGGCGAAAAGCAGATCATCTCCTTCGCGCGCGCCGTCGTCCACGACCCCGCCATCCTCGTGATGGACGAGGCCACCGCCAACATCGACACCGAGACCGAAGAGATGATCCAGCACGCGCTCGAGACCGTCGCCCGGGGCCGGACGATGATCGTCATCGCGCACCGCCTCTCCACGATCAAGAACGCCGACAAGATCGTCGTCCTCGAAAACGGCGTCAAGGTCGAGGAAGGCAGGCACAAGGACCTCCTCGCCAGAAACGGCGTCTACGCCAACATCTACCGCTCCCAGATCAAGACCGTGGCCGATCCGCAGGGATGAACGCGGTTGATTTTGCGCCCCTCATTTTCTGGAAATGGATTCTTTCTTTTCACGCGATGTATGTTATAATATTCTAGACTGAAAGCGTTTTATGCGGAAGGAGCCTCTCAAACCATGAAAGAATACCTGGCACCAAACATCAAGAACGTCATCATCCTGGGACATCTCGGATCCGGCAAGACCTCCCTGACGGAGTCCCTCATCTATACGGCCGGGGGCATCGAGAAGAAGGGCGAAGTCGAGAAGAAGAACACCGTTTCCGACTATACGCCCGAGGAACAGGCGCGCCTCACCTCGCTCTCGACGGCGATCGTTCCGGTCGAATTCAAGAACGTCAAGATCAATTTCCTCGACTGCCCCGGCGCCGACGAATTCATCGGCGACATCCGCCATGCATTCCGCGCGGCCGATGCGGCCGTGCTCGTCCTCGATGCGACCAAGGGCGTCGAAATCGGCGCGGAGAAGATGTGGATGGAAATCCGCCGGCAGAACATCCCGGCGATCATCTTCGTCAACAAGATGGACAAGGAGAACATCGAGTTCGACGACGTCCTGAACCTCATCAAGACCCGTCTCGGCAAGCAGGCCGTCCCGTTCTGCCTCCCGATCGGCAAGCAGAACGATTTCAACGGATTTGCCGACATCGTCGAACTCAAGGCGCGCATCTACGACGGCGTCGCCTGCGTCGACGGCGAAATCTATCCCGACAAGATGGAGAAGATCAAGGCCCTCCGCCAGGAGCTCGTCGAAACCGTCGCCGGCGCCGACGAAGCCCTGCTCGAAAAGTACTTCAACGGCGAAGAACTGACGATCGAAGAAGTGAAGCACGGACTCCGCCTCGCCGTTTCCTCCGGCGAAGCCGTTCCCGTCATGGTCGGTTCGGCGACGAAGAACATCGGTCCGCTCACCCTGCTCCACATGATCCGCGAATACTTTCCCGCCGCTTCCGAAGCCGCGAAGGCCGAAGGCGTCAAGCCCGGGACCGAAGAAGTCCAGGTCCGCGCCGCCGCGGACGACGAACCGTTCTCCGCGTTCGTCTTCAAGACCCTCGTCGACCCGTTCGTCGGCATCATCAACATCCTCAAGATCAAATCCGGCACGATCCGGAAGGATCAGGAAGTCTTCGTCTCCCATTCGGGCGAAGTCGAAAAAGCGGGGCAGACCTTCGCCCTCGTCGGCAAGACCCAGGTACCGCTCGAAGTCTTCCACGCCGGCGACATCTGTGCCGTCGCGAAGATGAGCAAGGTCACGACCGACTCCACGCTGTCCGACAAGAAGAACCCCGTCGTCTATGCCAGGACCGTCACGCCTTCGCCGACGATGTACGTCGCGCTCCATCCGCGCAACAAGGCCGATGAAGACAAGCTCTCCAACGCCCTCGCCAAGATTGTCCTCGAGGACGGCACCTTCGAAATCCGCCGCAACAAGGAAACCAGCCAGCTGCTCATCGGCGGCCAGGGCATGATCCACATCGGCTACATCACCGACAAGATGAGAAACACCTACAAGGTCGACGTCGAAACCGAAGACCAGCAGGTCGTCTATCGCGAAACGATCAAGCAGATCGCGACCGCCGAAGGCCGCTACGTCAAGCAGTCCGGCGGCTCCGGATACTACGGCGTCGTCGTGATGCGCTTCGAACCGCTCCCCGACAAGGACTATGAATTCGCCGAAGAAGTGTTCGGCGGCGTCGTTCCGCGCAACTTCTTCCCCGCCGTCGACAAAGGCCTCCAGGAGACCCTCGAGCACGGACCGCTCGCCGGTTTCCCGGTGATCGGCGTCAAGGGCATCCTGACCGACGGCAAATACCATCCGGTCGACTCGAACGAACTCGCCTTCAAGATGGCCGCCTCGCTCGCCTTCAAGGAAGCTTGCGCGAAAGCCAAGCCGACGATCCTCGAACCGATCCACAAGATCGTCGTCACGATCAAGGACGAGTATCTCGGCGACGTCCTCGGCGACGTGAACAAGCGCCGCGGCCGCGTCCTCGGCATGGAACCGGCCGACCAGGGCTATCAGAAAGTGGTCGCCGAAGTCCCCGAAGCCGAAATCGTGAAATACACGATCGACCTGAAGGCGATGACCCAGGGATCGGGCACCTTCACCCGCGACTTCCTGCGCTATGAGGAAGTGCCCGGAAACCTCGTCCCGAAGATCATCGAAGACCACAAGAAACCCGCATGATGACCGAAACGGCCGCTCCCCGCGGCCGTTTGTTTTTTTTACAGAAATACCGCAGTCCGTTCGCTTGACAGAGAGGGCGGAAATGGGGTAAAGTAGTGTGTGTGACAGAGTACTTTTCACCGGTCATCCCATCCTCCACGGAAGAGGTACCACCATGCAGAAAATCGGCCTCCTGCTCGACAGCACCGCCATCACCAGAAACGACATCCTGACCCACCCGTTCGTCCGCATCGCGCCGCTCGTCGTCACGATCGAGGGGACCGACCGTCACGAGACCGACGTCACCGAGGCGGAGATGATTGCCAACATCCATGCCGGCAAACGGATGTCGACGTCGCAGCCCGCCCCCGGCGAGTTCATGCGCGTCTATCAGGACTACTATCGGGAAGGATACACGCACGTCCTCGTCGTCGTGCTGTCCGACAAGATCTCGGGAACCTTCCAGTCCGCCCAGATCGCCAAGGGGATGGTCGACTTCCCGCTCGAAATCGAACTGTTCCCCGCCCAGGTCGCTTCCTTCGGCGTCGCCCTCGGGGCGATGGCGCTGATCGACGAGATCGAACGCGGCACCGCCTTCCCGGATGTCGTCGCGCGCTGCCGTTCGGTCTTCGCGGACGCGCGGGTCATGTTCACCCTCGCGGACCTCATGAATCTCTTCCGCAGCGGCCGCCTCAACCGCGTCGCCGCGCTCCTCGGCACCGTGCTCCGCATCAAGCCGGTGATCGAGATGATCGGCGGCAAGCTCCAGCTCACGCGCAAGGAGCGCACCAACAACGCCTGTTACGAATATTTCCTCCAGGCGGTGCGCGACTACCGCGCCAAGCATCCGAAGGTCGCCGTCGACGTGATCCAGCTCAATCGCGCCGAATGGGCCGACCGCCTGGTCGACGCGATCGCGCAGGAACTTCCGGACGTCGCCGTCCACCGCACCGCGACGCTTTCCCCCGTCTTCTACATCCACCTGGGCGACCAGGGCTTCGGAATCGCCATGACGGGCGAGTAAAGGGCAATGCGTGAAGGGGTTTGCGCCCGCGAGGACGCAAACCCCTTTCGCTTGCCTTCCCGTCCCGGTTTGGGAAATAATGCTTGACTTTTAGATGTCGATTTAGTATGCTTATAGGTGCGAAAAACGAATGATATGGCGATTGTGGCGAAGTGGTTAACGCATCGGATTGTGGCTCCGACACTCGTGGGTTCGATTCCCATCAATCGCCCCATTTGTTTTCTTCGCGACAATTGGGCTATAGCCAAGTGGTTAAGGCATCGGACTTTGACTCCGAGACCGCTAGTTCAACTCTAGCTAGCCCAGCCATATTGACCCGCTAGCTCAGCCGGTAGAGCATTTGACTTTTAATCAAAGGGTCAGGCGTTCAAGTCGCCTGCGGGTCACCAGGGAATCCCATCGGCGCGGGTGTGGCGAAATTGGCAGACGCGATAGACTTAGGATCTATTGCCGCAAGGCATGCAGGTTCGAGCCCTGTCATCCGCACCATCGGATCGTCGTTTCGAATCGTAGGAAAAGCCGCGGGAAACCGTCGCTTTTTTTATGCCCCGTCTTCTCGTTTAATGCTTTCGAAATAACCCCGGTTGGGGTATAATGAAGCCGTCATCCATGCAGGAGGATTCCCATGCCCGCGATGTTTCTGTCCCTCATCAACGAATCATTCTTCAACGCCCTCGTCGTGCTCGCGGTCGTGATCGCCGTCGGCGCCCTGCTCGGACGGCTCGCGGAACTGTTGCGGCTGCCCTCGCTCACCGGTTACTTCATTTCCGGCCTGCTGGCGGGCGTCTATCTGCTCGCCGCGGAAGCGGCAACGGTCTACGACGGTTTGTCGGTGCTGTCGAACGTCGCCCTCGCGTTCATCGCCTTCGAACTCGGCACGCGCCTCCACCGCAAGTCGCTCCGGAGCAACTTCTCGGAAGTCGCCGTCATCGTCCTGATGCAGGCGTTCTTCACGATCGGACTCGTCACGCTTTTGTTCGTCCTCTTCGGCGCGCCCTGGTACATGGCGCTCCTCGTCGGCGTGATCGCGACCGCGACCTCGCCCGAGACGATCATGGTCCTTTCGCGCAAATACAAGACGAAGGGGCATCTGACGAACGCGATCATGCCCCACATCGGCATGGACGACATCGTCGGCGTCGTGCTGTTCTCGGTCGCCCTGGCGATCGCGGGAGCGGTTTCCGGAGGCGGCGCGGTCAGCGCCGAGATCGCCGTCGCCGAACCGCTTCTCGAGATTTTCGGATCGATGACGGTCGGCGCCGTCGTCGGGATCCTGCTCGCGGTCTTCATCAAGGTCGCGAAGCGCCGCGATCCCGAGTACCGGCAGACCTTCCTCACCGAAACCGTCGCCGCCGTCCTCCTCACCGCCGTCCTCGCGCTCCATTCGTGGTCGATCGGCGAAGTGGGATTCGTCCTTTCGCCGATCCTCACGCCGATGTTCATGGGCATCTTCTTCACCAACTTCATGCCGAAGGATCTGCGCAAGGAAAACGACGAGGCGGTCGACGCCTTCACGCCGCCCTTCATCCTCGTCTTCTTCGCGCTGATCGGCGCGCAGTTCGTGATGGAGATGCGCGGCGTCGAGGCCGCTTGGTGGCTGATCGTCCTCTTCGCCCTCGCCTACGCCCTCGTCCGCGTCGTCGGAAAACAGGTCGGCATCCTCGTCGGCTCGAAAGTGAAGGAAACCGACCCGAAGGTCCTCAAATACCTGGTCCGCGCGCTGCTTCCGCAGGCCACCGTATCGATCGGGATGGCCCAGGTGGTCCTCAACGAAGAAGGGCTGCCGGAGGCATGGCGCGGCACGATCTTCATGGTCGTCCTCATCGCCGGGATCCTCTACCAGTTCGTCGGACCGTTCTTTTCACGCCAGGCGCTCGCCGACGCGCACGAAATCGATCCGAAACTGACGTATTTCACCGGCCATCCGGACGAACACGACGACCCGCACGAAAACCATCCGGCCACGGAAGAAAAAAAATGACGCTTCATCGAGCGTCGTTTCTTTCTTTTTCGGCTTTCAGTTCCGCTTTCAGGATCTTCTTGTATTTCGGAAGCGGATCGTACCCGCCCTTGAAGAGCGGGTTGCACCGGAGGATCCGCCAGACCGTGAGCAGCGTCGCGTAGAAGAAGTTGTAGTTCTCGTACGCTTCGATCGCATAGTTCGAACAGGTCGGATAGAACCGGCAACGGGGCGGCCTTCCGGAAAAGGCCGTCTGGTATTTGCGGATGAGCTTGATCATGAATCTGCGCATGTCGATCACCAGTTCCATTCTACCACGGACGCATCATTTTGCGACAGGAAAGCCGGAGCGGTCGCGTCTTGTTTATCGCCCCCCGGTGTGATACAATAATTAAGGTGAATTTATGCTGAACCCGAAGAATATCGAAATCATTTATGATGCGGTCGACGGATATGCGGCGCTGCTCTACGAGAACGGCGGGACGCCGTATCTCCGGGGGATCGCGGAAGCATGCGCCGCGATTCATGCGGCGAGTGCCGGACCCGAGGTTCCCGAAGGGATCCGCCGCCGGGCGTCCGCCGTCCTGAGACCGGCGTTGCGGACGGAGTTCCTGAAGGAAGAAGTCCGCAAAGCCCTCCAGCTCTGCATCCTCAAGGGGTTCAAGCACGTCCGCCGTCCGAACGCCGACATGACCCCGGATACGATCGGCATCCTCGCCGCCCACCTGATCGGAAAGCTGCTTCCCGGAAGCGGGAACCTCGTGCTGTTCGATCCGCTCGTCGGCACCGGCAATCTCCTCGTCACGGCCGCGAACCATCTGGAACGCGAGACGACACTGTACGGCGTCGAGAACGACATGACGAGCTACAAGCTCGCGGAAGCGATGTTCCTGATGACCGACGCCGGCGACGACGTCTACTGCCAGGACACGTTCTCGTTCGAAGGCCTGTCCGCGGACGTCGTCCTGACGGACTTCCCGCCATCGGGTGTCGCCGACGACGGAGGCTACTTTCCCTATGAGGTCATCCGGCACCACCGCGCGAACCTGAAACCGGACGGGTGGTTCGTCGGCGTCGTGGCAAACGACTTCTTCACCGTTTCCGGCGCGGACGCGTTCCGCACCGAGATCGCCGGATCATGGAACGTCTGCGGGCTGGTGAAGCTTCCCGATTCGATGTTCCGGGGAACGGGCAAGAGCATCCTCCTGATGCAGAACGCGAAAGGCGGAGCGAAACCTCCCGCCAAGGTTCTGCTCGCCGACATTCCGTCCTTCGAGGACGAGGAAGCGGCATCGCGGGCGATTCACGGCATCAACGACTGGTTTGAAAGCAATCCTCGATGATTGTAGACATAGGAGAACGAAAACAGATGGCAAAACTCATGGCGGTCAACGCCGGCAGCTCCTCCCTCAAGTTCCAACTGATCGGCATGCCCGAAGAAACGGTCATCACCGGCGGCATCGTCGAACGCATCGGCATGAAGGATTCCGTCTTCACCATCAAGGTGAACGGCGAGAAGATTCAGCAGATCATCGACGTCGAGAACCATGCGGTCGCGGTCAAGATGCTCCTCGAAAAGCTGATCGATCTCGGCATCATCCAATCCTTCGACGAAATCGAAGGCGTCGGCCATCGCGTCGTCCACGGCGCCGCCGTCCTGACCGAATCCGTCCTGATCACCGACCGTGAAATCGACATCCTCGAAAGCCTCGTCGACCTCGCGCCGCTGCATCTGATTCCGAACCTCACCGGGATCAAGGCGTTCAAGGAGATCCTTCCGCATGTCCGGCAGGTCGCCGTCTTCGACACCGCCTTCCATTCGACGATGAAAGAGGAAGCCTTCCTGTATGCGGTCCCCTACGACTGGTACGAACGCCACGCGGTCCGCAAGTACGGCTTCCACGGCACGTCCCACAAATACGTCTCCGAACGTACCGCCGCGCTGCTGGGCAAGCAGCCCGCGGAGATCAACGTCGTCGTCTGCCACCTCGGCAACGGCGCCTCCATCTGCGCCGTCAAGGGCGGCGTCTCGGTGGACACCTCGATGGGATTCACTCCGCTCGAAGGCATCCCGATGGGAACCCGCTCCGGCAACGTCGACCCCGCCGTCATCGAATACATGATGGTGAAGAAGAACAAGTCCGCGAAGGAAATCACGTCGATCCTGAACAAGCAGTCCGGTTATCTCGGCGTCTCCGGGGTCTCCTCCGACTCCCGCGACCTGTGGGACGCGGCCGACAAGGGCAACGAACGCGCCCGCCTCGCCATCGACGTCCAGGCGAAGAGGATCGCCGACTATGTCGCCAGCTATCACTGCTACGTCGGCGGCGCCGACGCGATCGTCTTCACCGCCGGCATCGGCGAGAATGCCCCCGCGACCCGCGCGAACATCTGCGCCCGCCTCGCTGCGATCGGCGTCAAGCTCGATCCCGAAGCGAACCAGTGCCGCGGTGTGGAACGCCTCATATCCGCTCCGGAGTCGAAGATCCAGGTCTGGGTCGTCCCGACGAACGAAGAAGTCATGATCGCCCGCGACACGATGCGCCTCATCCACGCCTAAGACCGACCATCGAAGAAGACACTCGAAGCCTCCCCCGTATCATTTTCACGAGGGAGGTTTTTTTCATGTCCATTTTGATTGCGCTCATCCTGTTTGCGGGACTGTTTTCCGTGCCCGCGCCATCGCGTTCGTCCGTCTATCTCGATGCCGGCCCGGGCGGCGTCACGTGGAACGGCCGGATCTACGAATACGGCCGCGTCGCCAAGGCATACGAACCCTTCGACGGCGACGCGTTCCTCCGTATCCGCACCGAGGAAGGCGGCGACGTCCTGAACGAAATCGTCTATGACGGCGGGAACGACGAGACGTTCATCTACTTCGCGATCCTCGCGGACGACGTCTTCGCCATCGTGACCGAAACGCTGGGCATCCCCGGCAGCGGCGGCTCGAGCCTCCGCAAGACGGAGATCTTGACGTTTTCCGCGGAAGGCGGCAGGATCGGATACCGTTCCCTGCCCGGTCTGATGGCGGCCTACAACAACCACGGCCATCTCCTCATCCTGTCGGAAGACGACGACTATCGCCCCGACCACGTCTTCGACGCCGCGCTCGAAACGGCGGAACTGGCGGTGAAACAGGTCGCGACGGGATCGTTTGCGTACCAGTATCGCGGTTTCGCCACGGTCGACGGAGCGGATGTCGACGGCGTGTTCCTCGACGCTCCGGGCATCTACGAGGTCGCCGTGTCGGACGGCGCCTACGTCTTCCGCTTCCTCGCGGTCGTCGAACCCGTCGTCACGGGCATCGCCGCGGACGGCGAGTACGACGGTGCGGTCACGATCGCGAGTCGGGGGACGCTGTTCCTCGACGGGAGCGGCATCGCTTCCGGAACGACGGTGTCGGCGCCGGGACGCCACGAACTCCTCGTTGCCGGGGAAAACGGCTTCGAGAAGCGGATCGCCTTCGTGATCCATCCCTATGTCGCCAATGTCGCCGAAGGCTTCCGGACCGCGGCCGGCGTCAGGATCTTCTCCAACGCCGAACGGCTTCTGATCGACGGCGAACCTTACGATGCGGGCGCGATGTTCCGCATCCCGGGGAATCACCTTCTCCAGGTCCTCGCCGCGAACGGCTACGAGCGGACAATCGCCTTCGCGATCCTTCCGTCCGCCGCCGGGGTCGAGGACGGCGGAAGCTACGAGGGCGCCGTCCGCTTTTCGGTGAACGGCACGGCCGTGCTCGGAGGGCTCTCCGTCACCGGAGAGATCGAGGTATCGGCACCGGGCGACCATGAACTCGTGCTTTATCTCGACGGCGAACCCTGCGAGACGATCCGCTTCAGCGTCGTCGCGGCGCCCCGGGAAGCACCGTGGTGGGAGGCGTTTCCGTTCGCCGAAGTCGGACTCGGCATGCTTGCGGTGACCGGGCTCTTTCTGATCTTCCGCAAGAAGTGACCTATCCGAACGGACGCGCTTGTGATATAATCGAACCGGTGGGATATGATGCTGACGTATGATCTTTTCATCCAGACCGGGTACTCGTTCAACGGCTCGCTGATCGATGTCGATCGGCTCATCGAACGGGCGAAAACGGCCGGATTCAGCGCTCTCGGAATCGCCGACGACCGGAACATGTTCGCGGCGCTCAAGTTCTACCGGAAGTGCGTCGCATCCGGAATCAAACCGGTGATCGGAATGGCTTTTCCGGCCGTCATCGGATCGGGGATCGAGATCCCCTTTTCGGCGTTCGCGAAAAGCAATGCCGGATATCGGAATCTGATCCTGCTCGCCTCGGCGCTCGGAACCGGCGAGAAGGCGCTCGCCCTCGATGCCGTGAAGGACCGCTCCGAGGGGCTGTTCTTCGTCGCGCCGACGAATCATGGGCCGATCAACGCCGCCGTCGTCGGAGGAGACGTTCCCGCCGCGATCGAACTGTGGCGCGCGGTCCGGGCGGCCCTGCCCGCGAGTTATCTCGGCCTCGACCTGAACGATTTCACGAGCGAGATGAAGATCGCTCCGGTGCTCGGGGACATCGGCGAGCCGGTCGCCTTCAACCGCGTCAATTACATGGAACAGGACGACATCCCGAGTTCCCGCATCCTCGCACAGATCCTCCATGAGGCGAAGACCTTGAACGAAGGCCTTTTCGTGAACGAGGACGCCGTCTACGATTTCAAAACGCCGGAACAGCTCACGCGGATGTACGGCGATCACCGGAAAGCCGCGAAGAATGCCGAGCGGCTGATCGCCGAAGTCGACGTTTCGATCGATTTCTCGGCGCGGAGGCTTCCGCGCTATCCGCTCGCCGCCGGACTCACGGCCGCGGGAGAACTCCGCCGCATGGCGGAAAAGGGGCTCGTCCGAAGGCTTGCGACGACGCCGGCGACCCGCCTCAGGAAACGACCCGAGGACTACCGGGCGCGACTCGAATTCGAACTTTCCGTCATCGAGAAGATGGGATACTGCGACTATTTCCTCGTCGTCTGGGATTTCGTTCTCTATGCCAAGAAGAAGGGCATCCTCGTCGGACCGGGCCGGGGTTCGGCTGCCGGATCGCTCACGAGCTACGTGCTCGGCATCGTCGACGTGGACCCGCTCGCGCACGACCTCTTCTTCGAACGGTTCCTCAATCCGGAACGGATCACCATGCCCGACATCGACATGGACTTCCCCGACGACCGCCGCGACGAAGTGATCCGCTATGTCGCCGAGAAATACGGAAAAGACCACGTCGCCAGCATCGTCGCCTTCGGCACCTTCCAGGGCAAGAGCGCGATCCGCGAGGTCGCCAGGATTCTCAAGACGCCCGAGACGGTGGTCGGCGAGATCACCGGATCGGTGAGCGAGACGTCGAATTCGATCGCCGAGTTCAAACGGAACGAACCCGACAAGTACCGCTACATGACCGCGAACCCGCCGATCGCGGAACTCCTCCTCACCGCCGAAAAACTCGTCGACCTGCCCAAACACCTGTCGACGCATGCGGCCGGCATCGTCATCACCGACGAGCCGATCACCGCGTTCGCTCCGGTGCGCACCGGGCTCCTCGACATGAACCAGACGCAATACGAAGCTTCCGACCTTGAAGCGATCGGCCTGCTCAAGATCGACTTCCTCGGCATCTCCAACCTGACCACGATCGACCGCGTGCTGAAGCTGATCGAGGCCGGGAACGGCACGAAAGTCGACATCTACAAGATTCCGATGGACGACCCGAAGACGTTCAGGCTGCTTCAGGACGTCTCCGTCCTCGGCGTCTTCCAGCTCGAATCCGACGGGATGATGAATCTGCTCCGGCAGATGCAGATCCGCAGTTTCGACGACATTTCGGCCGCCGTCGCCCTCTTCCGCCCCGGCCCGATGGCGAACATCCCCGAATACATCAGACGGCGGACCGGACAGTCGAAGATCACCTATCCCGATCCGCTGCTCGAGGACATCCTCAGGGAAACGCACGGGATCATCGTCTATCAGGAACAGATCATGCAGATCGCGAACGTCTATGCGGGGTATTCCCTCGGCGAAGCCGACGTCCTCCGCCGCGCCGTCTCCAAGAAAAAGGAGGACGTGCTCGTCAGGGAACGCGAGAAATTCGTGCGCAAGTGCGGCGAACGGAACCATTCGTCCGCGGTATCGAACGAGATCTACGACTACATCGTCAAGTTCGCCGATTACGGCTTCAACAAGTCCCATTCGGTCGCCTATGCGCTCGTCGCGTACTGGATGGCCTATCTGAAGGCGAACCATCCGTTCGAATTCATGGCCGTCCTGCTCGACGCCACCGTCGGCTCCGCCGCGGCGACGCACGATTACGTGCGGGAATGCCGCAAGCTCGGCATCAAGGTCCTGCCGCCCGACATCAACGGTTCCGGTGCCCGCTTCCGGATCGAACAGGGCGGACTCCGCTTCCCCTTCCAGGGCATCCGCGGAATCGGTCCCGTGGTCGCGAAGCGTCTCGAGGAAATCCGCGGGGAAAGACCCTTTGCCGATTTCGTCGACTTCATGCGCCGCGCCGCCGACGTGAACGCCCGCGCGATCGAAAGCCTGATCATGGTCGGCGCCTTCGACACGTTCGGGAAAAACCGGCAGACGCTCGTTTCGAATCAGAAGCAGATCGCCAACTACATGTCTTTCGGAGAATATTCCGATTCGACGAAGTTCGTCTTCATCGAGTTCCCCGAATTCGACTTCGGGATCCTGCAGGAGAAGGAAAAGGAACTGATCGGCATCAACCTGCTCCACCATCCGCTCAACCGCTACGCCGAACGCCTCGCGGCCATGAACCTGATGACGGTTTCGGACGCGATCCACACCGCGGGCGGCTTCGTCCGCTTTGCCGGCCTCGTCGCCCGCGTGAACCGGATCAAGACCAAGGGCGGGGAAGCGATGGCCTTTCTTGAGATCGAAGATCAGCTGTCGTCGGCGGAGGGCGTGCTGTTTCCGCGCACCTACGCGCGGACGTCCGCCGGTCTTGAAAAGGGAACGGTCAAGATCTTTGGCGGAAGGCTCGAGAAACAGACGGACAAGAAACAGTTCGTGATCGATGAAGTTCAGGACTTGTCCTGACGGAAGGAGAAAGCGATGAAGATTGCGGTTTTGACATCGGGCGGCGACGCCCCCGGCATGAACGCCGCCATCCGCGCCGTCGTGCGCACGGCGCTCCACTTCGAATTGGACGCGTTCGCCGTCATGAACGGCTACAGGGGTCTCGTCGACGGCGACATCCGCCAGCTCGAACGGAACGATGTCGGCATGATCCTCAACCGCGGCGGGACGATCCTCGGGTCGGCGCGGCTCGACGAGTTCCTCAAGCCCGAAGTGCGCCAGCGCGGGATCGACAATCTGCGCGCCCATGACATCGATGCGCTCGTGACGATCGGCGGCGACGGAACCTATCGCGGCGCTGCGGACTTGTGCGACCAGGGCATGAACTGCATCGCCGTCCCCGGCACGATCGACAACGACGTCGCCTCGACGGAGTACACGATCGGGTTCTTCACGGCGCTCAACACGGCGATCGACTGCATCGACAAGCTCCGCGACACCTCGTTCTCGCATCAGCGCTGCACCGTGGTCGAACTGATGGGGCGTCATTGCGGCGACCTGTCGATCTTCGCCGGGGTCGCTTCGGGCGGCGAAATCGTCATCACCGAAGAGACCGGCTTCGACCGGCAGGCGGTGCTCGACAAGATCAAGAAGGCGAAGCTGATGCGGAAGCGCCACATGATCGTCGTCGTCGCGGAACACATGCTCGACGTCTTCAAGCTCGCGAAGGACATCGAGGATTATACCGGATACGAGACGCGCGCGACCGTGCTCGGATACATCCAGCGCGGCGGGACGCCGGCCGCGTTCGACCGCATCCTCGCTTCCAAGATGGGGAGTTTCGCCGTCGAGCTCGTGCGCTCCGGCGCCTTCGGCCAGGCGGTCTGCGGGCGCGGCATCGAAATCTTCCCGATGCCGATCCGGGAAGCGATCGCCATGAAGCGGAAACGCACCGATCTCTACGACTATCTGGCAAAAATAAGTTGATTGCGGCGTCATTCATTAACGCGTCAACACCCGTCGTCATCGGTTCGGTAAAGCCAAAAAAAGGTTTACATCGGCCGTCCGCGGCGGTATAATTAGCATAGAATATTCAAAATATTCAAAAAAAATGGAGGGAAAGAAATGAGAAAGGCTTTAATCGCACTTGCATTGGCTTTTGTGTCCATTTTCACGCTCGTGGCCTGCGGCGAAACGACGTACCAGATCGCCATGGTCACCGACTCGGGCGGAATCGACGACAAGTCCTTCAACCAGGGCACCTGGGAAGGCATCATCGAGTACGCCGAAGCGAACGACAAGACCTACAAGTACTACAAACCGTCGGAAATCTCTGACGCCGCCTACCTCGCGGCGATCTCCCTCGCCGTCGAAGGCGGCGCGGAAATCGTCATCACCCCCGGCTACCTCTTCGAAACGTCCATCTACGAAGCACAGACCATGTATCCCGAAGTTAAGTTCGTCCTCATCGACGGCGAACCGCACACCCCGGAATACTCCTACAACACCGAAGACAACACCCTCTGCATCCTCTTTGACGAGCAGGAAGCCGGATTCTATGCCGGATACGCCGCCGTCCAGGGCGGACTCGACAACCTCGGGTTCTTCGGCGGCATGGCCGTTCCGGCCGTCGTCCGGTTCGGCATCGGCTACATCGCCGGCGCTTACTACGCCGCCGATGAACTCGGCGTCGACATCACCTTTGACGCCGACCACTATTACTATCTCGGCTCCTTCGCTCCGTCCGATGAAGCCAGAACCCTCGCCGACACCTGGTTCGACGCTGGCGTCGACGTGCTCTTCGCCGCTGCCGGCGGTGCGGGCTCGTCCGCGATGCTCGCCGCCGAAGAAAACACCGGCAAGTGGACCATCGGCGTCGACAAGGACCAGAAGGATGATTCCCTCTCGGTCATCACCTCCGCGCTCAAGGGCGTCGGCGAAGCCGCCTTCCAGGCTCTCACCGACTTCTACAACGGCGATTTCGTCGGAGGCAGAACGATCTCCCTCGGATCCGCTGAAGGCGGAGTCGCCCTCCCGGCCGACTTCTCCAGATTCGGTGACGAAGCCACGACCGTCCAGACCGCCTACAACAGCCTGTTCGCCCTCGTCGTCGCCGGCACCGTCGTCGTCCCGACGAACGATGCGTCCAGCCTCGCCGCATTCCTCACCGCTCTCGGCGTGGAAACCATCGATGCCGCGCAGGTCACCGCGATCTGCGAAGCTGCCGAACCGCCCGCTCCCGCCGCTTAAGCAACGGCGAAAACAATCCAAAACGTAACATCATGCTGGAAGAAGGAAGGATTTTTCACACATCCTTCCTTCTTTTCCAAATGAAGCCCCCATTGTTCCATGCGAGGTGATTCCATGGCTTATGTAATTGAAATGCTCGACATCTGCAAGAACTTCGGCAACCTCAAGGCCAACGACCACGTGACGTTTCAGTTGTTGCAGAACGAAGTCCACGCGCTCGTCGGCGAAAACGGCGCCGGCAAGTCGACGCTCATGTCGATCCTCTTCGGTCTTTACGCCGCCGACGGCGGGGAGATCCGCTTCCACGGCGAAAAAGTCGAAATCAGGAATCCGAACGACGCCAACCGCCTTCGCATCGGGATGGTCCACCAGCACTTCAAGCTCGTGGACGTTTTCACCGTCACGGAAAACATCATCCTCGGCAACGAAGACACGAAATACGGTTTTCTCACCAAAAAAGAAGCCCGCAAAAAAATCGTCGCGCTCAGCGAACGGTACAAGCTCGCCGTCGACCCGGACGCGCTGATCAAGGATATATCCGTCGGGATGCAGCAACGCGTGGAGATCCTCAAAATGCTCTACCGCGACGCCGACATCCTCATTTTCGATGAACCCACGGCCGTCCTCACGCCGCAGGAAATCGACGAACTGATGATCACGATCCGCAACTTCGCCAAGGAAGGCAAGTCGATCGTCATCATCACCCACAAGCTGAACGAGGTCATGGCCGTCGCCGACCGCTGCACCGTGCTCCGCAAGGGGAAGTGCATCGGAACCGTCGACGTCAAGGACGCGACCGTCGCCATCCTCGCGGAGATGATGGTCGGCCGCAAGATCAGTTTCAGCGTGAACAAGAATCCGGCGAACGTCAAGGATGAAATCTTCCGCGCCGAAGACGTCTCCTTCTTCAATCGGGACAAGAACCGCATGGCCGTCGACAACGTCTCCTTTCGCGTGCGCGGCGGCGAGATCCTCGGCGTCGCCGGCATCGAAGGCAACGGCCAGACCGAACTCGTGAACGTCATCACCGGCCTCAAGCGCCAGACCTCCGGCAGGTTCTTCCTCAAGGGCGTCGAGGTCACAGACGCCTCGATCCGCACGAAACTCGAAGCCGGCATGGGCCACATCCCCGAAGACCGCCACAAGCACGGACTCGTGCTCGACTTCAACCTCGCCGAGAACCTCGTGCTCGAATCGTATTATCTCCCCCGTTATCAGAAGCACGGATTCATCAAGCGGGACGCCGTCTACGAAAACGCCGAGAACTTGATCGGGCGCTTCGACATCCGCTCCGCGGCGGGGTCCGAATCGATCGTGCGCTCGATGTCGGGCGGCAATCAGCAGAAGGCGATCATTTCGCGCGAGATTTCCCGCGAACCCGAACTGCTCGTCGCCGTCCAGCCGACCCGCGGCCTCGACGTCGGCGCGATCGAATACATCCACGACCAGCTTCTGAAGGAGCGCGATGCGGGCAAGGCGATCCTCCTCGTCAGCCTCGAGCTCGACGAAATCATGGACCTGTCCGACCGCATCCTCGTGATGTTCGAAGGGCGCATCGTCGCCGAACTCGATCCGAAACGGACGACGTTCCACGAAATCGGCCTCTACATGTCCGGTTCGAAGACGGAGGTGAAATCCGATGTCATTGCGTGATGCAGGAAATGCCGTCGTCCGGGTTCTCAAGGGAATCCCGTCGACGCTGAAGAAAGCCATCGCGGGACCGACGTTCCGGAAAGCGGTGCCGTCGCTGCTCGCGATCGGCGCCGGTCTCCTCTTCGGCATCTTCACGATGTTCGTCATCTGGCTGCTCGTCAAGGTCGGCGTCTTCAACGTCGTGAACGACCCGCAGCTCTTCCGCGGCATCGGCAAACTGCTCGCCGGCGGCTTCAACAAGGGCATGAACAGTCTCGGGTACATGCTCTACCGCGCCGCGCCGCTGATCCTCACCGGCCTGTCGGTCGGCTTCGCCTTCAAGACCGGCCTCTTCAACATCGGCGCCCCGGGCCAGCTCCTCTTCGGCGCCCTCACGGCCATCATCATCGGCCTCAAGGTGACGATGCCGGCGCCGTGGCACTGGCTCGTCTGCCTCCTCGGCGGCATGCTTGCGGGCGGACTCTGGGGCCTCATCATCGGCGCCCTCAAATCGATGTTCAACGTGCACGAAGTCGTCGCCTCGATCATGATGAACTACATCGCGATGTACGTCGCCTTCTGGGCGATGGACACGTTCTCGCTCCGGCACCAGTTCATCGATTCGATCACGCAGCAAGTCTCCATCGCCCCGTATACCGAAACGCTCCAGTCGACCGCCTGGCTGCCGCGCGGGCTCGCCGATGTCTTCGGCGGCTACACGGTCAACATCGGCATCGTGATCGCGCTCGCCGCGGTCGCCGTCATGTACGTCGTCCTGAACAAGACCACGCTCGGCTACCAGCTGAAGGCCGCCGGCTTCAACCGCGACGCCTCGCGGTACGCCGGCATGAACACGAAGCGCGACATCATCCTCTCGATGACGATCGCCGGCATCCTCTCCGGACTCGCCGGGGCGATCATCATCATGGTTCCCGACAAAAAGATGTTCACCGACCAGATGACGATGTCCTCCGAGTTCATGTCGATCGGCTTCGACGGCATCTCGATCGCCCTCCTCGGCCTCTCCGAACCGATCGGGGTCGGCCTCGCCGGGCTGTTCCTCGCCTACATCCGCATCGGCGGCGACTATCTCGACATGGCGAACTACATGAAGGAACTCGCCGACGTCATCACCTCCGTCATCATCTATTTCAGCGCCCTTTCCGTCGCTTTGTACCAGTACGTTCAGAAACGGAAGAAGAAGAAACTTGCCGTCGATGCCGCATCGGTGACGGGAGGCGATGAACGATGATCATGAACGCACTCGTCTATGATCTCTTCACCTCGACGCTCGGCACGATGATTCCGCTCCTCATCGTCGCCGTCGGCGCGATGATCTGCGAAAAGAGCGGCGTCACCAACATCGCCCTCGAAGGCATCATGATCTTCGGCGCCTTCATCGGCTGCTGGTTCGTCAAGATCGTCGAACCGGAAACGCTCGTCCTCGCCGCCCAGCAGACCAACGTCGAGAAGAGCATCCTCTTCCTTGCCGGCGCGATGGTCGGCGGCATCGCCGGACTGCTCTTCTCCTGGCTCCATGCGTACGCCTCGATCACGATGAAGGCTGACCAGACGATTTCCGCCACCGCCCTCAACCTCGTCGCTCCGGCGATTGCGATCTTCGTCGCCCGCTCCGTCCTCGGCGGACGCCACGTCGAATTCAAAACGACGTTCAAGATGGCGGAAGTCGGGGTCCTCGCCGACATTCCGGTCCTCGGCGACCTGTTCTTCCAGAACGTGAACGTCGGCTTCTACGTGGGCATCATCGTCCTGCTCGTCGCCTTCGTCTTCCTCTACAAGACGAAGACGGGACTCCGGCTGATGGCCTGCGGCGAAAACCCGCACGCGGCCGACTCGCTCGGCGTCAACATCTACAAGGTCCGCTACGGCGCCGTCCTCACCTCCGGATTTCTTGCCGGGATGGGCGGATTCATCTTCGCCGCGTCCGTCGGCAAGTCGTTCGAAGGCACCGTCTCCGGGTTCGGCTTCCTCGCCATCGCCGTCCTCATCTTCGGCAACTGGCGTCCGTTCCGGGTGCTCTTCGCGGCGTTCTTCTTCGGTTTGATGCGGACCGTCGCCGTCTCCTACTCGGCGATTCCGTTCCTCTCCAACCTCGACATCTCCACCCACATCTACCGCATGATCCCCTACGTCGCCACCCTCGTCGTGCTGATCGCGACGTCGAAGTCGTCGCACGCCCCGAAGGCGGCGGGCAAGATTTTCGACCAGGGAACGAGATGAATGCATGAAAAAAACGTCGTCCGGAGGCCAGCGCCCGGACGACGTTTTTCGATTCAGTTGAAGGTCCTGACGAGCTTTCCGCCGGGGCGGTAAAGGACCAGGAGATAGCCGTCCCCGTATTCCGTGACGACGCCGTATTTGTAGAGGTCATCGACCGCGATCGCGGGATCGGCGGCGTGGAAGCGACGCATCAGCTCGTTCTTGTGCGTGCGGCAGAAGGAGTCGTCCCACCACGGCTTCCGCTTCAGATCCGCATGCGCGAGGAATTCCCGCTTGAGCATGTCGCGGATGCCCGTTCCGTCCTTCCAGAGCACGCGCACGTACGAGTCGACGGCGCGGAACAGGTCCTGCGGCTGATGGCGGACGAAGTCGAAGCCGGCAGACGCGAGGAAGGCGTGGAACGAAGCCATGAAATCGAACATCGAGGGGACGCGGGCGTGGATCAGTTTCATCGATTCGACCATGCGGGCCTTGTTCCAGAAGAGATCGAGAATGGTTTCGACGCCGCGGATCACCGCCAGGTCGGCCGCGGACAAGACATCGTTTCGGACGACTTCGTAGGGCGGTTCGGCATCGTAGACATAGCCGTAGCGGTCGGCGTCGCGCCGGATCGGCGTCCCGCGGAGCATCTTGAGGAATCCGAGCTGCAGTTCGGGGGAAAACAGCGCGAAGGTTTCGTCGAACGTGGTCCTGAACGAGGAAAGATCCTCTTCCGGCAGACCGGCGATCAGGTCGAGGTGGACCGTGACCTTCCCGCCTGCGATCAGTTTGCGGACCGCATCGAAGAGGACGGCGTCGTTCTGGCGTCGCGCCACCGCCCGGACCGTCGCCGTGTTCGTCGACTGGATCCCGATCTCGAAACGGAAGAGCCCCTGCGGGGCTTTTTCATTGAGGCGGTCGACGAAGCCGGCGGGCAGGATGTCCCCGACGATTTCGAACTGGAAGACGACCCCGTCGCGGCGGTGCCCGATGATGAAGTCGAAGAGTTCCTCGGCGACGGCGGGACGGACGTTGAACGTGCGGTCGAGGAACTTGAACGTCTTCGCTCCGCGTTCCATGAGCAAGAGGATCTCGTCTTCGATCCTGGACAGCGGGAAGAAACGCACGCTGCCCTCGAGCGGGGCGAGGCAATAGGTGCAAGAATACGGACAGCCGCGCGCGAGTTCGAGGTATTGGACCTTGTGAGGCCGGGACGCGTCGTCCGTCGCGAACCGGTAGGGACTGGCGAGGGCGGAAAGGTCGCGGATCGGCCGGACCGGATTCAGCGCGATCCCGTTGTCCGTCCGGTAGGCGAGGTTGGGGACGCGGTCGAGCGAAGCCCCCGTCGCGAGCGCCTCGACGAGGCGTTCGAAGGCGATTTCGCCCTCGCCCCGGACGATAAAGTCGAAACCGTCGTCGGACAGGAAGTGTTCCGCGTCGTGTGCGACTTCGGGACCGCCCGCGACGATCTTCGCCGTCGTGCGCGCCTTCACGATCCGCGCCGCTTCGAGGACGATCCGCACGTTCCAGAGATAGACCGAAAAGCCGACGAGGTCGGGTTTCGCGGCGATGACCGCCTCCGCGATCGCGGCGGGAGCGTCCTTGATCGTGAACTCGAGGAGTTCGCAGGGAAGCGGGCAGTTCGCCTTCAAAAGCCGCAGCGCGAGGTTCTGGTGGATGTATTTGGTGTCGACGGCACAGAGTACGATCTTCATGGGATCACCCCCTCCATTGTAGCAGAAGCGGGTGCGAATGCAAAAGCATTTTCCGTCCGGCGATGCCTTGTGATATACTGGTAGTGACGAGGTGATGCCGATGGGACTCTTCAGACTCGCATCCGATTACAGGCCGACGGGCGACCAGCCGAAGGCGATCGAACGGCTCGTGTCCAATCTCAAAAACGGGATGAAGGAACAGGTCCTGCTCGGCGCCACCGGCACCGGCAAGACCTATACGATTTCCAACGTGATCGAACGGCTCGACCGCCCGGTCCTGGTGCTCGCGCACAACAAGACGCTCGCCGGGCAGCTCTATTCCGAGTTCAAGAGCTTCTTCCCGGAGAACCGGGTCGAATACTTCATCTCCTATTACGACTATTATCAGCCGGAAGCCTACATTCCCGGCGCCGACCTTTACATCGAAAAGGACTCGAAGATCAACGACGAGATCGACCAGATGCGCCACGCGGCGACGAGTTCGCTCTTGGAACGGCGCGATACGATCATCGTCGCGTCCGTCTCCTGCATCTACGGCATCGGCGATCCCGAGGAATACCGCAAGGGAATCGTCACCGTGCGCGTCGGCGAAGAGTTCGGCCGTGACATTCTGATCCGCCAGCTGGTCGGGATCCTTTACGAACGCAATGACGTCGACTTCAACCGCGGCTGTTTCCGCGTCAAGGGCGACGTCCTCGAAATCCTCCCCACCTACGAGAAGACGACCGGGATCCGCATTTCCTTCGACTACGACCGGGTCGCCCGCATCCGCCTCTTCAACGTCGTCACGGGGGAAGCCTTCGAGGAACGCCAGGTGGTCTCGCTCTTCCCGGCCTCGCACTTCCTCACCAACCGCGACACGCTCGAGGAGGCGATGAACCGCATCAAGGCCGAACTGCTCGAACGCGTGCAGTTCTTCAAGGACGCGAACCGGCCGCTCGAAGCGGAGCGCATCTGGCAGCGGACGATGTACGACCTCGAGATGCTCTCCGAGATGGGGACTTGCAACGGCGTCGAGAACTACTCCCGCCACCTCACCCTCCGCGGCGCGGGCGAGACGCCGTCGGTGCTGATCGATTTCTTTCCGAAGGATTTCATCCTCGTCGTCGACGAGTCGCACGTGTCGCTGCCGCAGGTCCGCGGGATGTACAACGGCGACCGTTCGCGCAAGCAGACGCTCGTCGACTACGGCTTCCGCCTGCCTTCCGCGCTTGACAACCGTCCGCTCAACTTCGAGGAATTCAACACCAAGTTGAACCAGGTCGTCTATGTCTCCGCGACCCCGGGCGACTATGAGCTCGAACGATCCGGAGAAATCGTCGAACAGATCATCCGCCCGACCGGCCTCCTGGATCCGAACGTCTTCGTCCGCGGAACCGAAGGCCAAATCGACGACCTGATCGGGGAAATCGAGGCGACGATCGCGCGCAAGGAGCGCGTGCTCGTGACCACGCTCACGATCAAGATGAGCGAGGACCTCACAAGCTATCTCCAGGGACTGGGCTACAAGGTCGCCTATCTCCACTCCGAGGTGAAGACGCTCGAACGCATGGAGACCCTGCGCAAGCTCCGCCTCGGTACCTACGACATCATCGTCGGGATCAACCTCCTCCGCGAAGGCATCGACCTCCCCGAAGTCTCGTTCATCGCGATCCTCGACGCCGACAAGGAGGGGTTCCTCCGCAGCGACCGCTCGCTCGTCCAGATCATCGGCCGCGCCGCCCGGAACGAGCACGGCAAGGTCGTCATGTACGCCGACCAGATCACCGCTTCGATGAAATACGCGATCGACGAGACGATGCGCCGCCGCACGATCCAGGCGCGCTTCAACGCCGAAAACGGCATCGTGCCGACGACCATCATCCGCGCGATCCACGATTCGATCTCGATCAAGATCGACAAGAAGACCGGCGAAGTCGACTACCAGCGGATTTCGAAGAAGGAAATCCTGAAGTCGATCGACATCCTCGAGATGCAGATGCGGCAGGCCGCGCGCGATCTCGACTTCGAACGCGCCGCCGAACTGCGCGACGTCATCATCGAGATGAAGGGACACCTGTGAAAAAGGCGCTCTCGCTCGCGGCGAGCATCGCCCTCACGCTCTTCATCTTCGGGATGTCGGGACAGTCGGGATCGGCGTCCGCCTCGCTTTCGGGATCGGTCGCCGCGTTCGTCGCGGACGTCTTGCATGCCGTCTTTCCGGATCTTGATATCGATTCCGGAACGCTCCACCTGCTCGTGCGCAAGGGCGCGCACCTGGCCGAATACTTTCTATTGGGCGCATCCTACGTGCTCACGGCGCGCGCATGGGGCCTGAAACCATGGCCGGTCTTCGTCGCCGGCGTGCTGGTGGCGCTTCTCGATGAAGGATCGCAGGCGTTTGCGGAGGGACGGGGACCGTCGGCAGTCGACGCGCTCCTGATTGACGCTCCCGGGTTTCTCTTCGGAGGCGGGCTGTTCCTCCTTCTGACTCGAAAACGGTCGCCAGAAAACAACGTCTCGTAAGAGACGTTTTAATTTTTTTGCATTTTTTGTTAAAAAGTACTTGCAATTTGAATTAAATATTAATATAATTAAGGTGCAAATTAAAAAAATCAATTTCACGGAGCAAAAAACGATGCAAAATCAAACACTCGATCGAGTCGCGACCAAAGAAATCGGAAAACGCGAAGCCTACAGGCTCCTCTACCCGAAAGCGGCGAAGGTCCGCGGACCGAAAAAAGCGCACTTCGCCGTCCTGCGGATCCGGGTTCCCGAAGAGAAAGCGGTGAACGCGCTGCTGGCCTTCCTGTTCTTCCTTCCGGTCCCGCTCGTCTTCGCGAAACTGATCCTGAAGCGCGCCAACCTCGGCGAGGAGACGACCCCCCTCGACAAGGAAGACATCCTGAAGCTCATCTCCGTCCGCGGCCTGAAAGTCGACGTCAGGACCCACGACGGAGTCCGCGTCTTCATCAAAACCATCTGATCAAGGAGGAAACCATCATGGAATTCAAGACGTTCAAGAAAGACGGCGCCCGGTTCATGTCGGAGTTCGCCAGGGATGCCAAGGCCAAGTATCCCGTGCTCTCCCAGTGCCCGGTCTGCCATCACGAACTCGTCGTCGCCGAGCTCCACTGCGAACACTGCCAGACGGCGGTCGCCGGAGCCTTCACCCTCTCGAAGTTCAACTACCTCGACACCGACAAACTCTACTTCATCGAACTCTTCGTCAAGAACCGCGGCAACATCAAGGCGATCGAAAAGGAAATGAACGTCAGCTATCCGACGGTCAAGAAGATCCTCGACGACGTCATCGTCGGACTCGGCTACACCCCGGACGCGGCGCCGGCGGACGAACCGGCCGCGCCGGCCAAGGAAGAAACGCCGAAGCTTTCCCGGATCGACATCCTGGACAAGCTCGGCAAGGGTGAAATCAGCGCCCTGGAAGCCGCCGAAATGCTGAAGAAGATCCGCTAGGATCCAAGGAGCGAAACATCATGCAACGAGCCATCCTCGAACGTGAACACCACAAAGTCATGAACATGATCTCGAACGGGGACATCACCGTCGAACAGGCCGAGCTCATCCTCGTCAGCCTCATCCTCGAGAAGATGAACGAAGGCGCCATCGATCCGACGCAGGCTTCGGTACTGCTCCGCAAGATCCGCTGACACAAGCGAAGAAAGGAAAAACCATCATGTCTAGAAACAATATCGTACGCGAACAGCACAAAGTCATGAATCTCGTCTCGCACGGGGACATCACCGCCGAACAGGCCGAACTCATCCTCACCTGCCTCATCCTAGACAAGATGAACCAGGGTGAAATCACCCCGACGCAGGCATCCGAACAACTGAAGAAAATCAAATGACAAGGAGAAACGCCATCATGGGAAAAGAAGATTTCAAACAGGAAAGAATGAAGATTCTCGATATGCTCACGAAGGGCACGATCTCGGCCGAAGATGCCGAACGCCTGCTCTCCGCCATCGGCGACCGGAACATCCCCGAGCCGCCCGCACCGCCGGAACCTTTCGCGCCGAAGAAGGCCCCGTTCCGCATGCTCAAGATCTACGTCGACTCCGCCGACGGCGACGTCGTCAAGATCGAACTCCCGATCGAGTTCGCGAAACTCCTCAAGTCGGGCAAGTTCAACCTCGATGCGCTCGACGACATGGACATCGACATCGACACCCTGATCCAGATGATCAACGCCGGTGCGATCGGCGAACTCGTCAACGTCAAATCGGCCGACGGGGACAACGTCAAGATCGTCATCGAGTGAGCCGCGGACGACGCCCCCGCCGACATCACGCAACGAAGCATCAAAATGGTGACTGCGCCCGGAAGCGCGGAAACCTTGCGATAGATCTCCCTGATTCGGGGCCCGCGGTTCGCCGCGGGCCTTTTCCGTCGCCGAAAGTTGCCGGACGGGAGATCACATTTCGGCCGTTGTGTGGTATAATTTTCATAGTATGGCCCCGACGGGGCGGAGTGGACATGAAATCGATCAGAGAATTGTATAAAATCGGATACGGCCCGTCCAGTTCGCACACGATGGGGCCACAGAAAGCCTGCGATCTCTTCCGGAACGCCCATCCCGATGCCGTCCGTTTCAAGGTGACGCTCTACGGTTCCCTCGCCCTGACCGGCAAAGGCCATCTCACCGACCAGGTCATCGCCAGGACCCTCGGAGACGTCGAAGTCGTCTTCGACCCCTCCTACGTCCTAGCCCATCCGAACACCCTCGACATCGTCGGCTGCACGCCCGACGGCACCGAATACCGCTGGCGCGTCTACAGCGTCGGCGGCGGGTCGATCCGCATCGAAGGCGATGAATCCGCGGAAACGCCGGACGTCTATCCCCACCGCAATTTCGAGGAGATCAAGGCCTATTGCGAAGCCGAAGGTCTCCGTCTCTTCCAATACGTCGAACGGTTCGAGGGGGAAGCGATCTGGGAGTTCCTCCGGACCGTCTATCAGACGATGAACGACGCGATCGCGCGCGGCCTCAGAGCCGAAGGCACCCTCCCCGGGGAACTCGGCATCAGCCGCAAGGCGAAGATGCTCCGCGCGGGCATCCTGCCCCACGAGCCGCAGGACATCACCGAAAGTCGCACCGTTTCCGCCTATGCATATGCCGTTTCCGAAGAGAATGCGAGCGGAAACCTCGTCGTCACGGCGCCGACCTGCGGTTCCTGCGGGGTCGTCCCAGCCGTCCTGCGCTATTTGAAGGACCGCCGCCGGCTCACCGTCCGCCGCTGTCTGGAAGGACTCGCGACCGCCGGTCTCGTCGGCAACCTGATCAAGCACAACGCCTCGATCAGCGGCGCGATCGCCGGCTGCCAGGCAGAAGTCGGCGCCGCCGTCGCGATGGCCGCCGCAATGGCCGCCGAACTCGACCGGCTGCCCGTGAACGCGATCGACTACGCTGCCGAAGTGTCGCTCGAGCATCATCTCGGCCTGACCTGCGACCCGGTTCTCGGATATGTGCAGATTCCCTGCATCGAACGCAACGCCGTCGGCGCGCTCCGCGCCATCGACGCCTGCGGCCTCGCCTTTTTTCTCGCCGCATCCCATCGCATCACGCTCGACATGGCGATCGAGACGATGTACCGCACCGGCAAGGACATCCATCACAAATACCGCGAGACCGCCATCGGCGGACTCGCCGAAGAGTATCTCAATCGATTCAGGAAGCGGAAGGAGGGGGAGTAATGGAAGGCGAAAGACAGCGGACGATCGTCGAAGCGATCGACCTCACCCATGACGCCCTCGGCGTCTGCAAACTCGAGGACGGCTTCACCGTTTTCGTCGAAGGCATGCTCAAAGGCGAGCGGGCCGACATCGACGTCTATGAACGGCGCAAGAGTTTCGGATTCGGAAGAATCGTCGAAATGATCGAAAAGAGTCCCTACCGCGTCGCACCGAAGTGCAAGCACTACGACGTCTGCGGCGGCTGTGGGCTGATGCACATGGACTACGACATCCAGCTGTCGTTCAAGAAGTATCGCATCGAAACCACCCTCAAGCGCGCCGGATTCGACAACGCGAAGGTGAACGAGATGGTGGGGATGATCAATCCCTACAACTACCGGAACAAGGTCGAAATCAAGTTCCGCAACGGCGAAAAGGGTCTCGAGGCGGGGTTTTTCCGCGCGAAGAGCCACGACCTCGTCAACCTCGAAGAATGCCACATCATGCCGAAGCGCATCTTCGATCTGATCACGCTCGTCAAAAACGTTTCGAACGAACTCGGGATCAAGGCCTTCGAACCCGCCGGACACTCCGGCGAACTGAAGTCGGCGGTGATCCGCGAGTCGACCAAGACCCGTCAGCTGGCCTTGCTCCTCCACCTCGCGGTGGCGGAACTCCCGCACCAGGAGACGTTCATCAAGAAAATCATCGCGAAGATTCCCGAAGTCGCATCGATCGCGACCTCGGAGACCAACGACGAATCGACCCTGTCGACCGACGCGATCAAGATCGTCCACGGCGCCGAAGGACTCATCGACGCGATCGGCGAGCTCCAGTTCTTCATCGGCCACCGCTCCTTCTTCCAAACGAACGCGATCCAGACCGAGAAACTGTACCATCAGGCCGCGGATTACGCCGAACTCACCGGCAAGGAAAAGATCATCGACGCCTACTGCGGCATCGGATCGATCGGTCTGTTCGTGGCGAATCGCGCCCGCAAGGTCTTCGGGATCGAAGTCGTCAAGTCGGCGATCATGGACGCGCGCCGGAACGCCGAACTGAACGGCATCAAGAATGCCTTCTTCGAAGTCGGCGGAGCCGAAGAAGTCATCCAGAAGTGGCGCGAATTCAAATTCGACGTCATCTTCGTCGACCCGCCCCGCAAGGGCTGCGAGGAATCGCTCCTGAAAGCGATCATCGACATGAAGATTCCCAAGGTCGTCTATGTCTCCTGCGATCCCGCGACGCTCGTCCGCGATCTGCGGATCCTCGCCGACGGCGGGTACAAGCTCGTCGAGATCACGCCCTTCGACATGTTTCCGCAGACGGTTCACGTCGAGTCCGTCTCGATGCTCGTGCTGAAATAGGACATCGCCCGCGATAGAAAGTCAAAACGGCCATCCTGAACGAGTCAATGGTTAGTAGACACATAAATGCATGATCTTCATTTCATCCCCCGTTCGGTCCTGTACTGAACGGGGGTTTTATATCCCAGACTATACGCCAGGCGTAGATTGTTGAAGTA
>Ga0172375_10000681_pt1 | contig 54600 bp, 57 predicted proteins | sample LakKiv1m_FD_114537 | JGI IMG/M metagenome (GOLD analysis project Ga0172375, IMG submission 114537) | Freshwater microbial communities from Kabuno Bay, South-Kivu, Congo - kab_092012_11.1m | ecosystem: Environmental > Aquatic > Freshwater > Lake | place: Democratic Republic of the Congo...
CGGGCAGAAATTGTTTTTGGATTTTAAATTTCCCTTCAAAATCCTTGCCGAAGCCGAGCCCCGCCTTTGGCGGGGCGAGGCAACAATCGCCCAAAATCCAAATTTTGAAAAATGGCGGAGGGGGCGAGATTTGAACTCGCGAGGCCCGTTAAGACCTGACAGTTTTCAAGACTGTTCCTTTCAACCACTCAGGCACCCCTCCTTACCTTGTCATCTTAGCAAAAATATGACGAAAATCAATCTTAATTTAAACCCTACATACTCCATACAAAATACTATATACTACCTTTATGCGTTACTTGGGTATCGATTATGGTAATAAAAAAGTTGGCTTAGCCATCTCGGATGAGGCGGGGAGTTTTGCCTTCCCGTATCAGGTGATTAAAAATGAGGGGCTAGATAAGCTGGCCGGACAGATCGAAAAAATTTGTGACAATGAAGGGGTGAGCAAAATCGTGTTAGGGGAGTCCGTCAATCTTTCGGGCGAGGCAAATGAGATTCAAAAAGAGATTTTAATTTTTAAGGATAAGCTTGAGAAAGAAATCGGGCGAGAAGTGATTCTCGAAAAAGAGATTTTCACTTCTTCCGAGGCCAAAAGGATTATTGGCGAAGATGATGAGCTAGTTGATGCACGGGCGGCGGCTTTAATTTTGAAATCATATCTCGATCGGCAACGAATCTAGCCGGTATTAATAAAAAGTTGAAGCTGTGCTAAAATAATCAGTAATGCCGAGCGATTTGCTCCTCAAATTTTTTCCTGTCCCGAAATTTTTGCAACCACGAGCGGTGGGTTTAGATATTTCTGATCACTCGATCAAGTTTTTGGAATTATTGAAAACTGAAACAAGTTTCAAGCTTAGTCGGGTTGGTGAGGTCGCGGTGCCGGTTGGAGTGGTCGATGGGGGCGAATTAAAAAATCCGGAAGAGTTTAAAAAAATTTTAATTGAACTAAGAAAGAAGTGGCATTTTGACAATGTCTCTATCTCCTTACCTGATGACCATGCTTATACCTTTCACCTGATGCTTCCTTTGATGAGAAAGGAGGAGATTGCTGGTAGTATTGAATTACAAATCGAGGAGTATGTACCCTTGCCAGCGACAGAAGTTGTTTTCGACTTTAACTTAGTTGAACCGGGGGCTAGCCCGAACCAAATTGAGGTCGGCGTCTCGGCGATCAGTCGCAAGATCGTCGAAGATTATCAAGCCATCTTCGCTTCGGCGGGATTTAATCTTCTCGCGATCAGCACTCAAGGTAGCGGGGTGGCTAAAACTTTAACAGAAAAAGGTCGAAAGGAGGAAATCGTGATTGTTGATTTAGGCAAGAACCACACCGCTATCTTTTGGGTTAAGAATGGTACGATGGTTCATTCTGCTACTGCTCTCGTGGGCGGCGAGGCGATTACTAATAATTTACAAAAAGTTCTAAAAATTGATTTTGCCGAAGCCGAAAAAATTAAAATGGATAAGGGCTTGCTTCGGTCTGACGAAAACAAAATGGCTTTTGAAGCGATGGTACCAGTGGCCTCGGCGATTCGTGAAGAGATCGAACGACGGGTCAACTTCTGGCTTGATCAAGAAAAAATGAGCTTGGCTGACTTGGAGCAGATAATTTTAGTTGGGGGACAAGCGCTTTTGCCTGGGCTGGTCGAATATTTAGGATCGCATTTTGGGCGACCAGTAATCCTCGGTAACCCTTGGTTAAAAATTTTTTCAGATAAACAAAAAGTAACCGAACTGTCTTATAATGAAGCGATGCGTTATTGCACGGCGATTGGTTTGGCTTTGCGAGATTTTTGATAAAAAAATGATAAATCTTTTAACTCCAGAAACAAAAAAGAAATTAACTCGAGAAGAGCGAGAGCGCGAGATCCTCATCGCCTTGGGGCTACTATTTGTTTTACTTTTAGTCGCTTTCACTTTTAATTTTGCGCTTTGGCTTAATTTTCGTATTCAGACCCAAACCATGGTCATCATTAATCCCGTGCCGACTGGGGCGGTCAATCTTCAGACGGCGGAAGAAACGAGAGCCAATCAACAAATTAAACAATTATCGACCTGGTGGCCAAAGGAGAGCTGGTATTACCTCTTGTCTGAATTACAAACGACTAAACCGGCCACGATTAAACTTGCTCGTTTGGTTGGCGAGTTAAGAGCGAGTGGTTTAATCTTAGCCATTGCGGGTGAGTCAACCAATCGCCAAGAGTTAGCTAATTTTGCCGAAGAATTGAAGAAGAGCCAATCATTTAGTCGAGTTGACTTACCCCTTAATGATCTCTTAGCGGGCGAAAAAAGTCGTTTTACCCTTAACCTAGAAGTTGCTAATCATGACTAAATCAAGATTCTTTAAGTTGATCATTGTCTTGTCGTTGGCAAATCTCGGTTTGTTGGTTGCCTGGTTAGTAATTTTATTTTTGATTCAGAATGATCGGGCGGTTTTGTGGGAATTAAAAAATCAACAATCCCCAGTAGTTTCACCGATCAAGAATCTCAGCTTAAGTCAAGATAAGATCGCTTTGCTTAACGATTATTTCTTGACTAGTAGTTCAACCATCAACTTTCTTGAACAAATTGAAAAGCTCGGAGTTCAAAATGGAGTCAAATTACAAATTGGCCAAGCCACCGAGGGTAAGGGCGAGCTTAATCTCCAGTTATCAGCGATCGGTAATTATGCGCAGGTTACTAAGTTCTTGCGGAGTCTCGAAAATTTGCCTTATGCCACCAGACTTCAACGTTTTGATCTAAGTACCGACGGCAAAGTTTGGCTAGGAGGGTTCAATTTAGCCATTTTGACTTCAAAAGAAAAATAGAATGTTTAAATTTCAATTAAAATTAAATAATTATGACCCAACGGTTTTTTGGCGCCGGGCAATTGTTCTTTTTATCGTGGCTCTAATTTTAGTTTTTATTGGCCAGATCGTTTTTATGCTAATGATGAATAATGTGTCTCCGGCGGTGCCGGTCGACCAAACAACTCAAGTCATTAAAGAGCGCCAAGAACGCCAAAAAGTTAATTTCCTGGTTAATGAGCTTGTTAACCGTCCTAATCGACTTAATGAAGTTCTGGCGGCGACAACCTTTCTTGTTGACCCAAGTCGTTAATTGTTTTATATTTTAAAGGCCCCCGTAGTTCAATGGACAGAACAGCGGACTTCTAAGCCGTTGATGTAGGTTCGATTCCTGCCGGGGGCGCAAAGCTCGAAATTTAATGGGTGGTTAGCTCAGTTGGTAGAGCGTCCGGTTTACATCCGGCAGGTCACAGGTTCGAATCCTGTACCACCCACTTGAAAGATATTCCAATAATTTATGAAGACAACGATGTGCTGGTAATTAATAAGCCGGCTGGTTTGGCGGTACATAAGGATGAAAGAGGTGAGCCAGATGATAATTTACTGGATCGCATTTTGGTAAAGTATCCTAACGCGAAATTAGCGCATCGCTTAGATAAAGACACTTCGGGCGTGATGATTGTGGCAAAAAATGAAAAAACGCACGAATTTTTGAAAAAACAATTTCAAGATCGACTGACGAAAAAAGTTTATCGCGCGATCTTGTCTGGACCACTTAAAATGACAGTGGGTGAGGAGAGGGTAATTGATACACCGATTGGCCGGAGTAATAATGATCCGCGCCGACGAGTGGCCAGTACTAAGGCGGCGGGCGAATTGCGCGAGGCAGTAACCGTTTTTCGCTTACTCGAAAATATTTGTGATAGGTATGCTTATGTTGAGGCCGAACCGAAAACTGGCCGCACCCATCAATTACGGGCTCATTTTAAAGCTTATAGTCATCCGATTATTGGCGATAATCTTTATAATTCTGGCGATAACGGTGGGGGAGCAATCGCGCGTCAAGCCCTTCATGCTTATCAACTCACCCTTGTCTTGCCTAATGAGAAGAAAGAGACTTTCGAGACGCCCTTACCGACTGACTTCACTCAAGCGCTTGAAAAACTTAAATCTTCGTGTTAAACTGCCCGCGTTATGATCGCCGAGAAAGGTTTTAAAATTTCACCGGTTGATATGGCCAAACGCCAAAAATTGGGTCTCAAGCCCGGTTTTACGGTGCGAGTCTGGCAGAAGGTGCCCGATAAGGATGGCAAATTTCGCCTCCAGGCTTACGAAGGTTTGATTATTGCCTGTAAGCATGGCCATGAGGCCGGAGCGACTTTTACCGTACGTCGGGTCGCGTCGGGGGTAGGGATGGAGAAAATCTTCCCGCTCTATTCGCCGATGATTGATAAGATTGAGGTTCTGCGCGAGGTTAAGGTCCGTCGCTCTAAGCTCTATTATATTCGGGAGAAGGCGGCGCGCGAGATTCGTCGCCGAATGCGTAAGATTGTCTCTGGCCGACCTAAGGCCGAGGAGGATGAGTTGGTCAAGCAAGTGACCGAGGGGATTGAGATTGAACCCGTCGCCGACGAAGAGTTAATGGTGGCTCCAGCCGAAGAGACGACCACGGAGGTTAAAGAATAAGATTTTAACAAGAAACAATAAAAACAAAAGAAAGCCAGTTTTTACTGGTTTTTCTTTTGTTTGTTCATGTTTATTATTTATTCGTTATTTTATAAATGGTAGCCATTATTACTTGAGGAAAAAAGAGAGAAGCGCTATAATATATGAAAGGAGGGGAGATGAGAGGTATAAGACCAAAAGGTAAGATAAAAATTCGCTGGTCAGCCAATTTTGCTTATGCTATGGGCTTATTGGCAACTGATGGGTATTTATCGAGCGACGCTAGACACATTGTCTTAGTTTCTAAAGATAAAGACCAATTACAAAACTTTGCTAAATGTCTTGGTTTAAAGGATATCAAAATTGGCGATCATCGATCTGGAACCAATCGAGCCGCTTTCCGCCTTCAATTTGGTGACGTGATTTTCTATCGTTTCCTTGAGAATATTGGTTTAGAAAATGCCAAATCTAAAACTATCGGCAAGTTAGAAATTCCATCAGGATATTTCTTCGACTTTTTGCGTGGGGTTTTTGATGGTGACGGCTATTTTTATTCTTATTGGGATTTACGTTGGAAGTCTAGCTACATGTTTTATACTGGTTTTACTTCGGCCAGTTCAGATTTTATTTCTTGGTTAAGAAGGGAAATTTTTAACCAGCTGAAAATAGTTGGTCATGTTACTAAGGCTAAAAAACTAAATTATTACTACCAACTTAAATATGCCAAAAAAGATTCTTTACTAATTCTAACTAAGATGTATCACTCGTCTAAAGTCGTTTATCTGAGGAGAAAAAGATTGAAAATTGACCGAGCTTTAAGTATAATCGGGGTTACGCTCTAGAGTTTTGCCTGGGTGGAGAAATTGGTAAACTCGCTACCTTGAGGTGGTAGTGCCGCAAGGCTTGGAGGTTCGAGTCCTCTCCCAGGCACCCAAATACTCTTATTTCTCAAGGTTTTATGATCTATTGACTTTTGTAATGCTATTTGTTATAATATAGATAGATTGAAAGGAGGTGTCTCATGCCTCAAGAAAAGGTACGCTGGGAAGTGTACAAGAGAGATGGCCAAGGGCTCGATTTCTTTCTGGGTGAGACGTTGGCGGTAAGTGAGCGACAGGCTTGCAACAACGTCCGAATGAGACGCTGGGGCAGAAACATGCCAGCGGATAGTCTCGGGTTTTCTCTTTTTGCCCGGGAGAAATATCAAGCGAGGCAACTTCGCTTGCCCACCTGACCATCTCTTACTTTGCGCCGGTTGAGAAGTACGACCGGCGCTTTCGTTTTTATGTTTTTTATGGTAGAATTTTAGTATGCTTTATACTGGCAAAGGCGACAAAGGACAAACTAAATTGTATCATTGCGACCAACGTCTATCTAAAAGTTCGCGGGTAGCGGAGGCGTTGGGGACTTTAGACGAGATCAATTCTTTTCTCGGTTGGTGCAAAACCAAAGCAATTTTTGATAAACAGATTAGCGAGTTGATCGAAGAAACGCAAAACTGCCTATTTACTATCCAAGCTGAAGTGGCGGGCGCGCCGAAAAAGTTGTCAGCTAGCGCGGTTAAAAAAGCGGAGGTGACGATTGCTAAAATTGAGAAAGAAATTCCGCCGATCAGAAGTTTTATTGTCCCGGGTGGTACCGAACTCTCGGCCATGCTTGATGTGGCGCGCACGATTGCCCGTCGAGCTGAACGTCAGATTGTCTTGGTGGCAGAGGCAAAAGATGTTAAACTCTCGGCGAGTACGCTTGCGTATCTCAATCGTCTCTCGTCTTTGCTCTATGCTCTCGCCCGTTTGATTAATCATCGAGCGGGGATTGTGGAGAAAAAACCGAGTTATAAATAAAAATAGATGGTGCCTATAGTGTAATGGTTAGCACTAGAGTTTGTGGAACTCTCAGTCAGGGTTCGAATCCCTGTAGGCACCCCAGATGATTTTTAAGGAATTAAATTTTGTGCCGGTACTGCTCGGCAACGATATTAATTCGTATAGTCTAGCTAGAGCTTTTTATGAAGCCTACGGAATTAAGTCGATAATGATTGGTAAATACCAATCTGGCCCAAATCAACATAGCCGATTGATCGATTTTCGCGTTAACCCCCAACTTGACCAAGATCGAACTTTTCTTGAAATAGTTGGAGAATTGGCGGACGAATTGAAGGGTAAAAAAGTTTTATTAATTGGTTGCGGAGACAGTTATGTCAGCTTAATTAGTCGTCAAAAGAATCGGCTACCCAGTAATTTTATTGCTCCTTATATTGACTATGGGCTGATGAGCGAGTTGGTGAAGAAAGATAAGTTCTATGAGCAGTGCGAGAAATATGGGATTGCTTACCCTAAGACTTTTATCTACCGGCAGGAATTGGGTAACAACTTTAATTTACCTTTTAGCTATCCCGTGATCGTTAAGCCGGCTGACAGTGTGGCTTACTGGCAACATCCTTTTACCAATCAGCATAAAGTTTATCGCGCCAAGAATGAAGAAGAATTTAAAAAAATTGTCACTGATATTTATGGAGCCGGTTACTCAGAGGCTCTGGTGGTGCAAGATTTTATCCCCGGCGACGATACGGAAATGCGCGTTTTGACTTGTTATTCTGATCGTCATGGCCGGGTTAAATTGATGGCGCTTGGTCACGTACTCCTTGAGGAGCATACGCCGCATGGTCTAGGCAATCACGCGGCGATTATCAATGACTATGATGAACGATTATTGGCCAAAGTGAAAAATTTTCTCGAGGCGATCGGTTATGTCGGTTTTTCTAATTTTGATTTGAAATATGACCAACGTGATGGGGAATATAAATGTTTCGAAATTAATACTCGTCAAGGGCGAAGTAATTATTATGTTACCGGTGCTGGTGCCAATTTGGCTAAATATGTGGTTGAAGACTTTGTCTATCAGCATGAGTTAGATTACCAAGATCGTCTTGATCCAAGGTTGTGGTTGGTCATCCCTAAGTTGATCGTCTTTAAATATGTGAAGTCTGAAGTTTTGCAGCAAAAAGTGAGGGAGTTAATCAAAAATAAAAAGATCGTTAACCCTTTGTTTTACGCTGGTGATTTCGGTTTAAAGCGGTTATTATATTTAGGTCGTTTACACCTTAGTCATTTTGGGAAGTATCGCAAGTATTATAAATAGATGGAGCAGACGGAACAAAAATTAGGCGTGATCGGTGGGATGGGTCCTCTGGCGACCAGCTTTTTCTTCAATCGGGTCATCTCAAATACTGAAGCCAAGCGAGACCAAGACCATTTAAACCTGGTGATTCTTAATCATGCGACATTGCCTGATCGTACTGAAGCGATTATTTCTGGGCATTATGAATCTTTACTTTCACTCTTGATTGCCGATGCCGAGACGCTTGAGCGCTTGGGCGTAAGCTATATCGCGATCCCTTGTAATACGAGCCATTATTTTTATAAGCAAATTCAGGCCAGGATCAAAATTCCCATTATCAATATGGTTAAAGAAAGTGTGTCGGCTGCCATCTTGAACAAAACGGGGGTCAAGAAGATTGGTATCTTGGCGACAGCTGGCACCCGCCAAACTAAACTTTATGAAAATGAATGCCAAAGACAAGGGTTAGAAGTTGTTTATCCGACGGAGGCTGATCAGCAAGCGATCAATGATATTATTTATCGGGAGGTTAAAAGTGGCCGACCGGGCAATTTCGAAGTCTTTAAGCAAGTTGTCGCTAATCTTGAAAAACAAGGGTGCGAAGTAGTACTCCTGGCTTGCACGGAGTTGTCTTATTTTCGTGAGTATCATAAGTTGCCCACTAGTTGTCTTGATACCCTTGAGGTCTTGGCCCGACGAGCGGTTGAACTTGGTGGCAAAAATTTAAAGAATGAAGCAGATTGTTCATAAATATAAAAATCTTGATCGGGTTTTTCTCAAATCTTTTTCGTTTTCGATTTTGTTGTTGGCGCTTAGTTTGGGTTTAAATTATCTCTCGAGCACTTATGCCACCGCGCGGGCGAGTGCACCGGTGGGAGATATTATTCTCGATAATCTTCCTGTTTTAAATCTCGATTGGCTTTTTGTTTATGGTCCAATCCTTTTTTGGCTAATTATTTTTGTGGTTGTTGTCGCTGAACCCAAAAAAATTCCTTTTGTTATAAAAAGTATTGCCTTGTTTGTTGTTGTGCGCTCAATTTTTGTCACCCTGACTCACCTTGGGGTTTCTCCGGCTGATCTGCCGGCCGACTTCGATTCTAATTTTATTAAGCGGTTATCTTATGGCAGAGATCTCTTCTTCTCCGGTCACGCCGGTATGCCATTTCTCATGGCGCTCATCTTTTGGACTGATAAATACCTGCGAATTTTTTGTCTTTGGTCAGCAATCTTTTTTGGTTTTGTGGTCTTGGCCGTGCACATGCATTATTCGATTGACGTCTTGGCCGCGTTTTTTATCACCTATACTATCTATCATTTGGCCGAAAAGTTTTTTCCCGAAGACCGAGAACTATTTTATGCTAAATAATTATGTTTGATCTTGTCGCCCTAATTAAAGCCTTCGGTTATCTCGGGATTTTTAGCATTATCTTTGCCGAATCAGGTTTATTTTTTGGTTTCTTCTTGCCGGGTGATAGTTTGATCTTTACCGCTGGCTTTCTTGCTTCGCAAAATTATCTCAACCTCTATCTTCTCCTCGGTTTGTTATTTGTGGCCGCTGTCCTAGGTGATAATGTTGGTTACTGGTTTGGAGCAAAAGTTGGGCCAATGATTTTTAAACGGGAAGATTCGCGTTGGTTTAAAAAAGAATACGTCAATCAGGCTCATGAATTTTTTGAAAAATATGGAGGCAAGAGTTTAATTTTGGCGCGTTTTGTGCCGGTGGTGCGTACTTTTGTGCCAATCGTGGCCGGAGTAGGGAAGATGACTTATCAAAAATTCTTTTTCTTCAATCTGGTTGGTGGTCTATTATGGACTTTTGGTTTGTCTCTGGCCGGCTTCTTTTTGGGTCGGGTTATCCCCAATGTTGATCGATATATTATCCCAATTGTTGTTTTAATTATTATTGTTTCGATCTTACCAGGGGTTGGACACTTCGTCGGTAGTTGGGCGGCCAGAAGACGAAAGGCGCAACGATAATAATTGCGCCTTAGTTGAGCAATTGTCGCTGTTTCAGGCCACCGGCCTTAGTCGGGGGAAGGGGGTCGCTGGCTCAAACGGAGCGATGACAAAATTGATGAGCGCTACCCACTGGTCTTCGTATTGTGGCTCGAAAGTGTGAAGTGGGACGAAGTAGCCCTGGTGCCACTTAGTCAGCTGGTGAAAGTGGGGATAAGCGATGGCGGTTACGCCAATCGTCGGTTGCAACCTGGCAAAGAAGGCGTAATCAGGGATCCAGTGACCATAACAACAAATTTTCTTTTTGTTGTGGTTAAAGGTCAGCACGGTTTTTACCTCGCCAACTAGCTCGAGGTCACAGAGCTGATTGGTGAGGTACCCCATGATTTCTCGCCGTTTGTTTTTTTGCGCCGGCGTCTCACCGTTGATTTTGACAATTGCTCGAAGAACTCCTATCTGTCTGGTGTCTGGTCTCATACCAATCACCTCCTTTCTATACCTAAGCTAACACATTTAATTAATCCGGTAAATAACGTCCTTGCGCTCGACAATAATCGGCCATTTGTTTAACTTGGCATAACGATAGAGCTTCATATTTGGATTAAAGCAAATCGACTTTTCCACCGCTTCGAGCATCGAGATGTCGTCGGCCGTATCGCCAACGGCGATTGAACCAGTATAAGTTAAATTTTCTTTCTCGACCGCGCGGTGGATGATATTAGCTTTGTTAGCAATTAGGTGCTCATCGACAACTTGGCCGGTAAATTTGTCACCTGGGCCGAGCTCGTAGAAGCGACCATAAACTTTATCAAATCCCAACTCACGACAAAAGCTGTCGAGCACACCCTTAGGCGAGCCAGAAATGGCAAGTAAAAAATAACCGCGTTTTTTAAGATTTTTTACTAATTCTCGGGTATAAACATAAGTTCTATTTTTTTTCTCGCCAATTAATTTTTTGACGACTTCGGCAAAGTCACCATAATAAACCCCTTTGATATTTTGGGTAAAAGATTCGACTACGGCGCCAATATATTTTTCGTAACTATCTTCGCGGTCGAGCCAGTGACGAAAAGAGGAATGATAGTGCGTCCGCGCCTCGGGCGGGAAGAGGCCCTCGGCAATCAACTCTTCTACCAGCTCAATCAATAAACTAGAGCGAAAGATTGTCCCGTCGATATCGAAAGCGACAAATTTGCGCGGTTGTGTCATCCCGTTAGAAATAGGTCGCGATCTTGTAACATCCTACTTAATAATATATCTGTCTCGTAGCGATCGCGATTTCTAACGGGACAGGCATTTAGATAATAGCACAAATCTGCTATAGTAAGAGTAATGAGACAAAAGGCAGAAATTTTAATTCAGAAGTACGTGATTGAGCTTATTTATCTGCAAATTTGGGCGGCAACTTTAGGCTCTTTGTATTTTAGCGAAATCAAACTTTTGCCACCTTGTTCGCTCTGCATTATTCAACGCGGATTAATGTATCCACTTATCTTGATCATGGGGGTTGGCCTGTGGAAAAAAGATCGTTGGTTGCCTTATTATGTTTTACCCTTCTCGATCCTCGGAATTATCGTGTCTGGTTATCACAATTTATTAGTTTGGCATTTGGCGCCAGCTGATCTTATCGTCTGTTCGGTGCAATTACCTTGCACGATTCAAGAATTCGCTTTGTTTGGCTTTATTACTATCCCACTCCTTTCGTTTATTGCCTTTGCCGCCATTACTGTTGGCATGATTACTTATCTCAAATTGACTCACAAAATCAAAGGGCCATTTCTATCTACCCCTCGGCTTGACTAAGATAATCTTGACTAATTTAGACAATGGGAGTAGGATTAAAGCAATAGCCCGCGGGGCTTTTTTTAAAATATGGGACTAATCAACTATCTTAAAGATACACGTAGTGAGATGAATCACGTTAGCTGGCCGACGAAAAACCAGACGGTCAATTTTACAATTATGGTTTTGGCGATCTCAATCTTTACTGGCTTACTCTTGGGGGCGTTTGATCTTATCTTCCAAATTGGTTTGAAAAGTTTTATTTTACAATAGCTCAATAAATTTACTACAAGTAAACATATGGCCAAACAAGAACTTGATCAGGGGCGCAATTGGTACGCAATCCATACTTATGCTGGATATGAGAATGCCGTTGCGCGCAACCTAAAACAGCGGATTGAGTCCTTAGGGATGGAAGACAAGATTTTTAACGTGATTGTTCCAACCGAAAAGAAGGTTAAGGTCAAAGGAGGCAAGCGAGTGACCGAAGACGAGAAAATTTATCCTGGCTATGTGCTCGTCGATATGCTGGTGACTGATGACTCGTGGTATGTGGTGCGCAACACCCCGCGCGTGACCGGTTTTATCGGTTCGGGCGTGATCCCGGTGCCACTGGAGAAGAAGGAGGTAGACGAGCTCTTTGCACGGATGAGCGACGACAGCGTTAAGCACAATATTGATTTAGTGAAGGGTGAGCCGGTTTTGATTGCCGATGGACCATTTAAAGATTTTGAAGGTAAGGTGAGTGAGATTGATGAAGCCCGCGGTAAGGTTAAAGTGCTCGTGTCGATGTTTGGTCGTGAGACACCAGTTGAGCTTGACTTTTTACAGGTAAAAAAGATATAAATAAGAACCATGGCAGCTAAGAAAATCGAAAAGAAAATAAAATTGCAAATTCCAGCCGGTAAGGCTACTCCAGCCCCACCCGTGGGTACCGCGCTTGGGCCGGCGGGGGTTAATATTGGCGACTTTGTGCAAAAGTTTAATGCCGCAACCGCGCAGATGATTGGCGATATTATCCCGGTAGAAATTTCGGTCTATGGTGATCGTAGCTTTGACTTTGTACTTAAAACTCCGCCGGCAGCCAATTTGTTAATGAAAAAAGCGGGGGTGGAGAAAGGTTCGGGTAAAAATGTTGTGAGTAAGGCCGGTAAGGTGACCAAGGCGCAAGTACGCGAAGTGGCGGAGCAAAAGATGCCAGACCTTAACACCACCGATATTGAATCAGCGATGCGGATGGTGGAGGGGACGGCGCGCTCGATGGGCATGGAAGTTAAATAACGTCAAGATTTCATTCTCTCCAAATCTGTGCTAGAAATAGCACAGGTTTTTGGTATTTGTGAAGGCTTCTGCTTTTGGGCAGAGAACATAGGGAAAGGATTTAGTGATATGCTTGATGCGTCGAGTTTAGGAGATCTGAAAGACATTTTCAAGCGAGGAGATGGTGAATTGAGATCGCTTTTTTTCCCGAAGTTAGAAGAGGTAAGAAGGGCGGTCGAGAGTTTGAAACAGCTTGGCTGTCGTGTGGTGATGACGAGCGGTGTCTATGATATGGTGCACGAAGGCCATGTCAAATACTTGCGCAAAGCTCGTCAAGAAGGCGATGTCTTGATTTTGGCGATTGACACTGACGAACGGGTTAGAGAGCGTAAAGGGCCAAACCGGCCAGTCGCTGGCCTCGATGAGCGTCTTCATGTGTTGTCGGATTTTCGTTTCGTTGACATCATCACCTTGGTTGAGACGAACGATGATCCGGCTTACGTGGTTAAAGCACTTCATCCAGACGTGCTCGTTGTGTCAGAGACGACACAAGAAATGAAGCCGGAAGTTTTGGTAGAGTTGGCGCAACATTGCGGTCGGATTGTCCATTTACCACCGCAGTCGGCTAATTCCACTTCGGCCCGATTACGGAGGCTGGTCATTGAGGGCAACATTGATGTCTTGCGCCAGGCCGAAAAGAAGATCGAAGAAGCGCTTGATTCAGTCCGCGCTCTGGGCGACAAACTGCAGGCCGAACAAGATAGTGCCATCGTTCAAAGAGTTATCACTAAGGAGGAGGGCAAATGAACAAAAAACAGATCCTCTTACTCTATTTGCCAGTAATTCACCAAGGTTATCTCGATTTGATCACCAAGCAAAACATCCCTATTGGGATCTTGGCAAAAGACCTGTTGGCCGAGTTGCCTTGTCTCGCGCGTGATGTGCGGGCGCTTAATTCGGGGACAGCTTGGCGTCTCGTTCGAGGCTTGCATCTCAGTGCCAGCGTGTTTGATCGGGAAGACTTAATCGAGCTTGTTAGAAGTGGTGGGTATGATTTCGTTTTGCCCGACGACGAGCTGTCGCGGATCATCGCCGACAAATATCTCCAAAGTCAGGACTACAAACTGATACCGGCCTGGTTGCGCTGGGATCGACAGAATGCGATGAGTGAAGAACAAGTCGATCAAGATCGACGAATCTCAATCGACGAGTTTGACCGCAAGGTCATCATTGTCGGACAAGAGGCCGCTCGACACAGTTCAGATTGGTGGCGACAAGTCGGCGCTGGTCTGGTCTTTGCTGGGGTGATCGAGATTGTGGAGTTTAACCACCATCTGCCGACTGAGTATTCGCCCGAGATCGATGGCGACCCACGTAGTAATTTCAATTGGGGTGAGAACATCGACCGTTCAACAGCGATTCATGCCGAAGCAGCGGTGATTGCTCAAGCGGCTCGTCAAGGTCTGTCGACGCTTGGCACTTCGCTCTATGTAACAACCTTTCCCTGTGGGCCATGCGCTCGCTTAGTGGCCGAAGCCGGTATCAAGCATGTGTACTATGCTGAGGGTTACTCACGCGCTGATGCCCAAGTGATTTTCAAAGCTTTCGGCATTGAGCTGGTCAAGGTAGAGATGCCCTAAATTACTAAAGGCCCGAGCGCGCATGCGCGCTCGGGCCTGTTCTTATGTCTGGTAACCGATGTAAGCCGACAAGGGCTCAGCTTTAGGCCGTCGTTTACCGCCAACAATGAGATGCAAATGGAGATGGTCGACCGAGCCACCGGTGTAGTCGGTCTCACCGAAGCGCATTACGATTGCTCCGCCCTTAACCTTATGTTTCTGATTGAAACTACTGATCAAAAACAAAAGCCCTTCCCATTCGGCTGGCGAGAGTTCTTCGGTTCTCGTGATGTGGCGTCGACAGATGAAGAGGTAATGCAACCTTGTCCCTTTGTATGGGTAGTCATTTTTTGTGACGATCCATGGACCCCAGGTCTCGATTGGGTTGTCGTGATACTTTTCGAGATGTTCAGGGCAGAAAGGGCAATGACCGGCCTCGAGCAATTTCTTCATCTTGGCTCGCTGGTCTACACAATGGGCATGGTGCATATTTAGAAGACTTTTCTTCATGTCACCTCCTTCAGGCGTGCTGGTAAGTCGAGAAGGACATTTGGTATTCATCTTGCTCACCTTGAAAAGTGTGTAATCTTTCAATGCAAGTCCAACCGTCATTCTCAAACAGTGGGAAGAAGGTGTCGCCGATACACTTCACTTCAACTCGGGTGAGATACAATCGGCTGGCGACTTTCAACGCTAACGCTTGTCTGAAGATTGATTCTCCACCGATGATAAAAGCTTGTCGGCAGTCGGCAACCAAGGCTACAGCTTCTTCAAACGATGAGGCAATGGTTATCCCCTTAGTCGGTTGGAGTTGACCTGATACGATGATGTTCGCTCGACCAGGTAATGGACGATACTTTTCGTCGATGGACTCAAAGGTTCTTCGACCCATGATGACCGGATTGCCTAGCGTCAGTTTTTTGAACCTTTTCATGTCGCTTGGCAGATACCATGGCAATTTTCCTTCTCGGCCGATTACTCGGTTACGGCTCATAGCCGTGATGATTGAGATCATACCTCCTCCTTTCTAGATAGCGACCGGCACCTTGATGGCTGGCCACGGATCGTAGTCGACAATCTCGAAATGTTCCGGTCGAAAATCGAACAGGTTGCAGATCATTGGGTCAACAATTCGGAGTGTCGGTAGCCGACGCGGTTTACGCTCTAGTATCTCTTCGACAGCGGGTAATTGATCACACGGCTTGCTTGAGTAGATATGAGCGTCGCTGATCTGGTGGACGAAAGTTCCGGGTTTGAGACCGGTCACTTGGGCCATCGCGAGAAGCAAGGCGGCATACTGAATCATGTTGCTTGGCACACCAACTGGCAGGTCAGCTGACCGTTGCCACATGACCAAGTCAAGCACCTTTTCGGTCACCAAGAAGTGGATCCAGCCGTGACAAGGCGCTACAACAACTTGCCGTTTTTTCCCGATGATGTACTGGGGGATCCACGGCGAGATGAAGTGTGTCCGCAAGAACGGCTTTTCCTTGATTTGTTTGACGACGGCCGCGAACTGATTGAGGGGTCCGTCTTCGGTCGGGAAATCACGAAAAGCGCCACCGTACGAGCCTGGCCCTAGATCGCCCGGAGGCAGATCAAAGCAGGCGCATTTTTCCGGTGTGACCCAATCCTTCCACCAACGACAACCGAACTCCTCCAGTCCTTTTTGTGTTCGTACACCATTGATGAAGGCGAAGATCTCACCGATTGCTTGGTGGTAGAACGAGCACTTTCTCTCGGTAATGAGTGGGGCGCCGTTCTTGAGATCGTAACGCATCATCACTCCGGCCAAACGTCTGGCTGAAGGCCCTTGGATCGTCTTCTTCATCTTTCGGCCAAAAGCCAGGATTTGCCGAAGTGCATTCTGGTACTGGTAATCGGGTGTCCTTTCTTCATACGGTATCATCTTCCATCGTGCCATGAGTTTTTCTCCTCCTTTATTTTTTCCATTTACATTCAGTTGTCAAGACAAGACAATTCCACTCTGATACTAACAATTTAGGCCAACTAGTCAACCTGCTTGTTTTTGTGGCGGAATTTTAATAAGATGGCGCTGATGCGTGATAAACAGATCGACAAATTGCTTAATGCTGAAGCGAAGCGCCAAAAGGGCGTGATTAATTTGATTGCCTCGGAGAATTATGTGTCGCGCGATGTCTTGACCGCGCTCGGGTCGGAATTAACAAACAAATACGCCGAAGGTTATGCTGGCGCGCGCTATTATGGTGGCAACGAAATTGTTGATCAGGTCGAAGAATTGTGTAAACAACGCGCGTTAAAACTTTTTAAGTTAAAAGACAAAGATTGGGCGGTTAATGTACAACCTCTCTCTGGTTCACCAGCTAACTTGGCGGTTTATTTGGCGCTAATTCCCAAAGGAAAAAAAATTATGGGGATGGAGCTCAATCATGGCGGGCATCTGACTCATGGTCACAAAGTTTCTATTTCTGGGAAAATTTGGGAACAGGTGCCATATGGCGTAGACAAAAAAACCGAACAACTTGATTATACTGAAATAAAGAAAATTGCGCTCAAAGAAAAACCCAATATTATTGTCGCCGGCTTCACTGCTTATCCCAGAAAAATTGATTTCAAAAAGTTTAGAGAGATTGCCAATAGTTGTGGAGCGTATTTGATGGTAGATATGTCACATATCGCTGGCTTGGTTGCGGCCGGCGAGCACCCGTCGCCATTTAAATATGCCGATATTGTCACGACGACGACACACAAGACCTTACGTGGGCCACGGGCTGGGATCATCTTCGCTCGGCGCAGAGCTGAAATTCTCCCGGTCATCAAGGGGCAGTCGAATTTAAGCTCTGCGCCTCGCTTGATAAATGAGCTTATCGACAAAGCCGTTTTCCCGGGTTTGCAGGGCGGACCGCACGCGAATCAAATTGCTTCGGTCGCGGTGGCGCTTGAAGAGGCGAGTCGGCCAGAATTTAAAAAATATGCCAAACAGGTAATTAAAAATGCTAAAACGTTGGCCAGTGAATTAAAAAAGCGTGGTTGGCACCTTGTCTCAGGTGGGACGGATAACCACTTATTGCTGATGGATGTTTGGAATGGTGGTCACCCTTCGACAAGCTCAGGGCAACCGATCACTGGGAAGGAGGCAAGTGATCGGTTGGAAAAAGCCGGGATTATTGTTAATAAAAACACCATTCCCTTTGACTCTCGTTCTCCTGTCGACCCGTCTGGTTTGCGATTAGGCACGGCGGCCGAGACGACGCGAGGCAAAAAAGAAAAAGATTTTATTAAAATCGCTGAGAGAATTGATCAGATTTTACGGAAATAAATTACCGCCCGACACTTCACGGAGTGTCGGGCGTGGTCGTTTTGTGGCCGGTTAGCGATCGTGGCCATTACTACTGCGGGGGACAGCGGTGATGATTTCGCCGTAGGGAAAGTTGCCCGTTGGCTTGGTTAAAGCATAGCGAATCATCATCTTGAAAGTGCCATCGGTCTGGCTACCAACAAAAGGTCCACGTTGCAATTTGCCTTCTTTCGCCAGATGGTCCATTCGACCAGGGTCGACTAGTGTTGGCCCATTTGCTTTGGGATGTCGTTGGCAGAAGACGCCGACATCATTGGCTGTTCCAGCTACTATTGCCATATCTTCCTCCTCCCTTTCCTGTTTGGTCAAATCTATTTCAAGGTTGCCATAATCGTGATAAAATATCAATATAGGGGTATGGGAATAGACGAAAGTATTAAATCCTTAATTATTAAGGCGCTTGGGGCGCTTTCTTTGCCAATAGGCGAAGTTGAGTTAGCTCACCCCGAGCTTAATTTTGGCGATTATTCTACTAACATTGCCCTGGCCTTAGCTAAAGAGGTGGGCAAAAATCCCAAAGATTTAGCCGAAGAAATTAAGGCGAAACTGCTTGAGCTAAAAGATGACAAGATTAAGGATGTGCAAATTGCCGGGCCGGGTTTTATTAATTTTTATTTAGCTGATAATTTTTTTGCTGACTCGCTTAAACAAATTTTAGAAGTTGGGGATGATTTTGGTGAGACGAAAATTTTAGATAAGCAAAAAGTGATGGTTGAATTTACTGACCCTAATCCATTTAAAGAATTTCACATTGGTCACTTGATGAGTAACACGATTGGCGAAACAGTGTCGCGAATTATTGAAGCTAATGGAGCGGAGGTCAAGCGAGCTTGTTATCAGGGCGATGTCGGTTTGCATGTGGCGAAGACTTTATGGGGGATGTTTAAACTCGAGAATGAATTGCCGAGAGAAGAAGATTCGCTGACTGATAAAGTAAAATTCTTGGGGCGAGCTTATGCGCTGGGCGCGACTGAATATGAGAATGGGAGCGATAATGCTAAAGAAGGGATCGCGATTATTAACAAAAAAATATACAAGAAAAGCGACGCGAAATTGAATGAGTTTTATAATTTAGGCCACCGGTGGAGTTTGGATTATTTCGAAACAATTTACGCGCGCCTGGGCACGAAGTTTGATTATTACTTTTTTGAAAGTGAGACCGGCGAAGTGGGGCAGAAGATTGTTAGCGATGGCTTGACGAAAAATATTTTCGAGAAAAGTGACGGGGCCACCGTCTTTCGCGGTGAAAAAGTCGATCCAAAACTACATACTCGCGTTTTCTTAAATGCTGAAGGCTTGCCCACTTACGAGGCTAAGGAATTAGGACTGGCTAAAATTAAAGCGAGCAAATATCCGGCTGATGTTTTTGTATCGGTAACCGGCAATGAGATCAATGATTATTTTAAAGTGGTGCTTACCGCACTGACCGAATTGTTGCCCGAGGTCGCGAATAAAATTAAACATCTCTCTCATGGGATGTTGCGCTTGCCGAGTGGTAAGATGTCGAGTCGGACTGGTGATGTTATCACGGCCGAGTCGTTGATTGCCGAAGTTAAAGCCAAAGTTCTGGCCAAAATTGAAGAGCGCGAATTAACGGAAGAAGAAAAAGAAGAGATTGCTGAAAAAGTATCAGCGGGCGCAATCAAGTATTCGATCTTAAAACAGGGGATTGGCAAAGATATTGTTTTTGATTTCGACAAATCACTATCGTTTGAGGGCGACTCCGGCCCTTATTTGCAGTATGCTTACACGCGAGCTTTGTCTGTTCTCAAAAAAGCCGAGAAAAATAACGAGCCGGAAAAGCCGTTCGAGATCCAATCTCAAGGAGCCCGAGATTGGATCTCGAACGGTGCTCCAAGTTATTTACCACGCCTTCTTTACCAACTTCCCGAAATTGTCGAACTCGCTTATCACGAACTCGCGCCCCAATATCTGGTCTCATATTTGATCGAAGTGGCTGGCGCCTTCAACTCCTTTTATGCGGGCAACAAAATTATCGGCAGTGACGAAGAAGAGTCTCGTTTGGCTCTCACCCACGCCACGACGATCGTTCTCAAAAACGGGCTAAATATCCTCGGGATTCCGGTTTTGGAGAAGATGTAAGATTTGTAAATCTCTTTATTTTAAGGTAAATTATCTAGATGGCCGAAGAGAAATCGGAGTCTAAAAAGTCTGACTTGGCAAAAAGGGAAGAAGAAATTCTTCAATTTTGGCAGGAGAATAAAATTTTTGAGCAATCGCTAGAGAAGCCGGCGGGGGATGAACCGAAGGGTGAGTTCGTTTTTTATGATGGCCCGCCTTTTGCCACTGGCACGCCGCATTATGGGCATATCTTAGCGAGCGCCATTAAAGATGCTGTCCCGCGTTATAAGACGATGCGCGGTTTTCGGGTGCGTCGGCGTTGGGGTTGGGATTGTCATGGCCTGCCGATCGAGAATATTGCCGAGAAGGATCTAAATATCTCGGGTAAAAAGCAGATTGAAGAAATTGGGGTGAAAAAATTTAATGAGCACGCGCGGAGCAAAGTACTCGAATATATCCATGAGTGGCAACGCACGGTTGAGCGTATGGGTCGCTGGGTAGATTTTAGTGGTTCGTACAAAACGATGGATAACTCCTTTATGGAGTCGGTCTGGTGGGCGATTAAGCAAATGAGCGATAAGGAATTGCTCTATGAAGGCACTCGCGTTTTGCCTTATTGTCCGCGTTGTGAGACGCCGATCGCCAATTCCGAAATCGCGATGGATAATAGTTATAAAGATATTTCTGATATTTCGGTAACGGTAAAATTCAAATTAAAAAATCCCGAGAAAATTGGTTTAAGTGGTGATGTTTATATTTTAGCGTGGACGACTACACCTTGGACTTTGCCGGGCAATGTAGCCTTGGCTATTGGCCCAGAGATTGAGTATGCGGCCTTTAAGCAAACAGGGCAGGAAGGAACTTTTATTATCGCCCGTGACCGCGCTGAAAAAATTTTTCAAGGGGCGGTCACTAATTTAGATAATCATTGGCAGGGTAAGGAACTTGTCGGTTTAGAATATGAGCCACTCTTCAATTACTATCAAAATAAAAAATTGCCAGACGCCTTGGGTAAAATGGGGGCGGAGGAGAAGGGGTGGCAGATTTATGGCGCGGACTTTGTGACGACTGAAGATGGAACAGGTGTCGTGCATATTGCGCCGGTCTTTGGCGAGGATGATATGAATTTGGCTAAAGCCGAAGGCTTGCCCTTAGTTTGGCACGTTGATGGCACGGGGCGCTTTAAACCGGAGGTCACGGGTTTTGCCGAACAACTGGTTAAACCGAAGAGTGACGGTGAGAAGGAGCGAATGCAAGCCGATATTGATATTATCAAATATTTGCAAGATCATGATCTGTTTTTTGCGAAAGAGAAAATTGTGCACTCCTATCCGCATTGTTTTCGTTGCGAGACCCCGCTCTATTATTACGCTATTCCGGCCTGGTTTATCAATATCCAAAAGGTTAAGGCGGATATTCTTAATCTTAATCAGCAAAAAATCAATTGGATTCCCGAACATCTTAAAATGGGCCGCTTTAATAATAGCGTGGAGAGCGCCCCAGATTGGAATATCTCGCGCAATCGTTATTGGGCAACGCCCTTACCGATTTGGAAATGCGGTCAATGCCAACAGGCAAAAATTATCAGTTCCGTTGATGAATTAATTAAGAACCAAAAAAGTTCGGGCAATAAATATTGGGTGATGCGTCATGGTGAAGCGGAGAGAAATGTCGGTGACTTTATCAGTGACAATCCAACAGAAGAAAATCATCTTACCGACAAGGGGAGAGCAAAGGTTGAAGAAACGGCGCAAAAATTAAAAGGTGAAAAGATTGATCTGATTATTTCTTCTGATTTTGTTCGAACCAAGGAGACGACTAAATTAGTGGCCGAAAAATTGGGTCTAAAAGATGAGCAAATAATTTATGATGAGCGCTTGCGTGAGGTTAACACAGGCGATTTTACTGGTCAGACCTGGGTCGAATATAATGATGCCCTGGGCGAGCCGGCTAAACGTTGGCAAACACGTTTATCAACTGGTGGCGAGAATTATGCTGATATTCGTCGGCGGATAATGAGTTTGTTCTATGATTTAAACGAGCATCACCAAAATAAAAATATCTTAATTATTAGCCATGGCTTACCGCTTTATCTCTTAGAGCAAAAAACTAATTTTGCGACTGGCGAGGCGCGGACTTTTGATTTTAACCCTTTACCACACAATGATGATTTTGAACTTGATTTGCATCGGCCATATATTGATGAGGTTAAATTAACTTGTGCTTGCGGCGGGGAGATGGCGCGGATTGTTGAAGTGGTGGATTGTTGGCTTGAATCCGGCTCGATGCCTTTTGCGGCTAATCATTATCCGTTTGCTAATCTGGAAATCTTTGATCCAAGCAAGAAACTTGGCTTCCCGGCGCAATTCATCGCCGAGTATATCGCCCAAACCAGAACCTGGTTCTATTATATGCTCGTGGTCTCGACCATTTTGTTTAAAGAAACGTCGTTTGAAAATGTGGTCACGACGGGCACGATCTTGGCCGAGGATGGGCAAAAGATGTCTAAGTCTAAAGGCAATTACCCCGACCCGTGGTTTGTTTTTGATAAGTATGGTGTCGATGCTTTGCGTTTATACTTGCTCTCGTCATCATTGATGAAAGCCGAAGATCTTAATTTCTCGGAGAAGGGGGTGATGGACATCGGCCGACGGATGATCGGGCGTTTGCTTAATGTTTTATCTTTTTACCAAATGTATGTCACTAATGGAAACGTTGCCGAGGAGAGACCTCGGGCTCAATCGAGGACTCACCTCGACAACGTCACCAACATACTTGATCAATGGATCTTGGCGCGCTTGGGTGAGACAATTAAACAAACAACGGAGGCTTTTGAGAAATATGAGATCGATCGCTCGGTTTGGCCGCTCGATGATTTTATTGACGACCTCTCGACTTGGTATTTACGTCGCTCGCGTGATCGTTTTAAAGAAGAGGGGGCTGACCGCGACGAAGCAATTACTACAATTCGTTTCGTCTTAATCATCATCGCTAAACTTTTGGCGCCGGTTGCTCCGTTTGCCGCCGAGATGATCTATCAAGCGCTAAAAGATAATAATGATCCGGCGAGCGTCCACTTAACGAGCTGGCCGGACTTTACTTTTGCTGGTGATGAGGCGGTGCTTGAAGAAATGAAAAAAGTTCGCGAGATTGTCTCCCTCGGTCTTGAGTTGCGTCAAGTGGCCAAGATCAAGGTTCGACAACCTCTCGCTGAGCTGATAATTAAAGAAAATAATTTGGCCAGTAAAGAGGATCTTTTGGGGCTGATTAAAGACGAGCTTAATGTTAAAGCTGTTAATTTTAGGTCAGACTTAACAGAAGCTCTTAAATTAGATCTAAACATTACGCCAGAGTTGCAGGTTGAAGGCGAAGTGCGCGAATTAATTCGTCAGGTCCAAGACGAACGCAAAAAAGCGGGTCTCGCGCCGGGCGAAAAAATCAAATTATCCTTAGCTGGCGATTTAGCCAAATGGCAGAAATTTGAGACCGAAATTAAGACGGCAACTTCGGCCGAGACGATTGATCATTTGACCGGTGGCGAAGGGGAGATCAAAATTACTAAACTTTAAATTATGGCTCATCGTCGTTATACTACCGCTGCCTTTATCCTTGGTTGGCGGCCACAGGGCGAGGCTAATCGTCTTTACCGAGTCTTAACACCCGATTTTGGTTTAATTAATGTCTTTGCTCAGGGTGTCCGACTAGAAAAATCGAAATTGCGCTATCAACTAACCAACTATTCGTTAGTGAATTTAGAATTGGTTCATGGGCGAGAATATTGGCGCTTAGTCGGGGTAGAACGTCAAGGATTTTTTAATAATCAAGAGCAAAATTCTTTGATAAAGAGAATCTCACTTATCCTTTTTCGTTTGATCCACGGCGAAGAGCCGAAACCAAAAATTTTTGCTGATTTGAAAATGGGGTGGGGGATGTTAGAGAAAGTTTCGAAGTCGGATCTGGCTTCGCGAGATACGACTTCAAAACTTGAGAGTTTAGAAATTTTTATTTTAATTAGAATCCTTGCTGATCTTGGCTACTTGGCTGACACTACTGAAACGGCCGAAATTTTAGGAACTAATGAGCCGGATTTAGCAAAAATTTTCGCCAAGCGGACGGCGTTAATCAGACTTATCAACTCTTCACTTGCTGAGAGTGGGCTGTGAGAACAAAAGAACTTATGGTATTATTTTAAAGATGGCTGAGCTTAGTAATGGAGACAAAGAATCGAGCAGTCTTGATCGTTTTAGAAAACGACTAGAGCGAGGAAGTGAGGATGGTCTGACCTTGCGTTCTACTCGTTTACCTAAAGCCTCTTTTGATCTTCGGCATGATTGGGGGAGTGAAGAAGCCATTACCCAACGTCAACCGATAAATGATAAAACTAGCTCGGGTTGGTTATTTAAAATTTTTCTCGGTGCCTTATTTTTTTTCCTAGCCACACTAGCGGTGGCAGTCTATGTTTTGTTTTTTAGTACCAATATTGTCTCAACTAATAATATCGTTATGGACATTAAAGGGCCGAACCAGGTTCGTTCTGGTGACGAGCTCGACTTAGAAACAATTATCACTAACCGTAACAAAGTTACCCTGCGTGATGTTAGTTTGACCATAACTTATCCAGCTGGGACAATCGAGTCTGGTGGTGAAGGAAAAAACTTGCCCCTCTGGCGTCAAGATTTAGACGATCTCACTCCGGGACAAAGCTTAACCGTCGGCAGTAAAGCGGTATTATTCGGCGCCCAAAATAGTGAGCAAACGATTAATTTGAAAATTGAATATCATATTCCCGAATCCAATGCCGTTTTCACTAAAGAAATTGCTTATAAAGTACAAATTGGTTCTGCTACTCTAGATCTCTCGTTTGATCTGCCGGCAGAAATTAATTCCGGAAAAAATTTTGAAGCCCAATTAAAAATTGTTTCTAATGCTCAAACATTATTAAAACAGACCGCCGTCAAGGTCGAATATCCGACGGGTTTTGTCTTTCAATCAGCTTCACCCGATCCGGTTGCTGGAAACAATGTTTGGTTTATCGGCGACTTATCACCTGGGGTTAGCCGAGAGATAAAGATTAATGGCAGTTTAAGTGGTCAGAACGAGGAAGTTAAATCGTTTAAATTATTAGCTGGTCTCGACCGTTCTGGTGGGCAAGGGGAGCTTGATGTTGAATATGGCAGTTTATTTAAAACGGTTAATCTCAAAAATGACTTTGTTAGTGTTTCGCTCCGAGTTAATCCGACTCTTAATCCTGGTGGTCAATTGCAAGGAATAATCAATTGGGAAAATAATCTAGTGGACAAAGTTACCAATGGCATCGTCGAACTTTTTCTTTCCGGTGAAGCGATAAATAAAAAGACGGTTACTGGTCGAGATGGTTTTTATAATTCATTAAACAATACCATTGTTTGGGATAAGGGGGAGATAGGAAATTTAGCTTTAATTAATCCCGGTGAGGGGGGGAGCACCCAATTTAGTCTGTCCGCCTTACCCCTCGCTAATTTACCCAGTGGTTCCAATCAAGCTATCAATCTTCGTCTAGTTTTTCGCGGGACAAGAATTAACACTGACGAGACAAGTGAAGAAATTTTTTCGGAAACAGAGAAGACTGTTAAGCTTGGTTCGCTGGCTCAATTTGCCAGTAGAGTTGTCTATAGTGTTGGTCCGTTTAAAAACATTGGTCCTTTACCGCCCAAAGTCGGCGAGGAGACGAGCTACACAGTAACTTGGTCTATTTTTAATCCAACCAATCAAATTCGGAACGGCCGAGTGCGGGTAGAGTTGCCAATTTATGTTAAATGGCTGTCTAATTTTTCTCCACTTGACGAAAGAGTGATTTACGATAACACTAACAGAGAGATTGTTTGGAATTTGGGTGAAATTGAACCAACGGGCTCAATTGATCGACCAACCAGAGAAGTCTCTTTTCAGGTATCTTTTATCCCTAGCTTAGGTCAACGCCACCAAGAGGTCGACTTAACCAAAGAGGCAACTTTTACCGGTGTTGATTCTGTCACCGGAGAAGCGATTAGTTTTACTCGGACACCAGTTGATACTCGTATCTCGACTGATCCCGGTTATAGTTATGGAATGGAAAAAGTAATAGAATAAAAAATCAGATGGCAAAAAAAGAAGAAAAAAAAGATAGCGAGTTAATGGAGAAGATTGTCTCGCTCTGTAAGCGACGTGGTTTTGTTTATCCTAGTTCCGAAATCTATGGCGGATTTGCGGGAGTTTACGATTTTGGCCCGATTGGGGTGGAATTAGAAAATAATTTAAAGGTTCATTGGTGGAAGTGGATGGTGCATAAACGTCCAGATATTGTTGGTTTAGACTCCAGTATTTTTATGAATCCAAAAATCTGGGAGGCCTCTGGCCATACGGCGGGATTTTCTGATCCGTTGGCTGAGTGTAAAGAATGCAACACTCGCATTAGAGTTGACAAGGCCTTGGGTGAAATTGGCGTTATGGCCGACGAGAAAATGTCTGAGACAGAAATTAATGAACTTTTTGAAAAAAACAGAAATGAAATCAAATGTCCTAATTGCGGAAAGAAAAATTTTACTAAAGCGAGAAGATTTAATTTGTTGGTAAAATCAAATCTCGGTGATTTTACTGACTCAAATTCTTCTCCTTCGTATCTAAGGGGAGAAACTTGCCAGGGCATCTATGTTAATTTCAAAAATGTTGTGGATTCGATGCATCCTAAATTACCTTTTGGAATTGCGCAAATTGGTAAAGCTTTTCGTAATGAGATTGCGCCAAGACAATTTCTTTTTCGTACTCGTGAGTTTGAACAAATGGAAATGCAATATTTCACCAAGCCGGACGACGAGATGACTGAATATGAGAAATTGCGAGAATACCGTTGGCAAGCAGTTTTGAGTCTTGGCCTACAAGAAGAAAATTTGCGTTGGAAGAAGCATGACAATTTAGTTTTTTATGCTAAAGAAGCTTATGATATTGAATATAAATATCCTTGGGGCTTTGATGAAATGGAAGGGGTACATGCCCGTGGCGACTATGATCTAACCCAGCACGCTAAAGGTTCGGGGCAAGAGTTAACTTATCAAGATCCGGAAACTAACGAAAAATTTATTCCACATATTATCGAATCTTCTGGTGGTGTTGGTCGACTATTTTTTGCGGTTCTCTGTGATGCTTATCGAGAAGATATTTTGGGTGGTGAAGCGAGAGTTTTTCTAAAATTAAAACCGAGTTTGGCCCCAATCAAAGCGGCCGTTTTTCCGCTTCTTAAAAACAAACCAGAATTGGTAAACAAAGCAAAAGAAGTTTTTGCGATACTAAATGAAGAAATTCAGCCAGTTGCTTTTGACGACAATGGTAATATCGGCAAGCGTTATCGTCGTCAAGACGAAATCGGCACGCCTTATTGCATTACTGTTGATTTTGATACCCTTGGCGAAAATCCCGATTTGCTCGACACGGTTACTGTCCGCGATCGCGATACTGGAGAACAACAGAGGATGAAAATCGAGGAGCTGGTGGAGTTTTTTAGAAATAAGGAGTTTTAGCATATTACCGCTTGCTATTGACAAATAGGTCTGTTTGGGTGTATAATATAATAAGATTGTAGCTTGGGAGTTTTTGGTCTCTGGGGGTGGTCTCAGAGCTTAAACTAACAGGCAAAAGAAGAAGCAACATCGTTCTTGAAAGAACACTGTTGCAGAAAGGATTAACAATGGGCGACTTAATGCTCGACGTTGACCAAGCTGGCGAATTGAAAGCGGCGTTTCGGCGCGGGAACTGGACGAATGCGGAAATCAAGCGCTTGTGCGAGGGTGATATCTTGGCGCAAGTGCGAGACATTATCCGTGGTCGTCTGGAGTTGAAAGCGATCGAACATGTCATCGACTGCGACGCCGATCCGTATCTGCCCGAAGGGTGGAAGGTGGAGGAGCACCAGAAGAGTGGCCTGCTCAAGTGGGATGCCAAGCTGGTTGAGCTCTGGTTCGCCAAGGGTCAACAGAATGGCAAAGTGCTTAAGGGCGACAAGCTTCGCCAAGAGCTCGTAGGTAAGCCGGTTCTGAACGCTTGCGTTCTGGATTACCTGCTCGCCAACCCGCATCTCATCCCTGAAGAGTGGAAAGGTAAGTGTGTGTTCTTCTGGGGCACCATTTATCGCAGCTCGGGCGGCAACCTCTACGTGCGTTACCTCTACTGGAGCGGCGGCGGGTGGGACTGGCGCTTCGGCTGGCTCGCCTACGATTGGCACGACAACAACCCGTCGGCCTTGCGCACAAGTAATTGATCCTCTTAACTTTGGTCTTTGTTCTTGAAACTTAGTCCTTAGCCCTTGGCCCTGTGCGAAAGCATGGGGCCAGTTTTCGTTTAAGAAAATAAAATGTTAAGATAATAAAGGTAATAGGTGAACATGCGGGCGGTTAAGGCTTCCCGCTACCGAATCCAGTTTTTGTGCGTCGAGAATATCCACGGTCAAGGCTTTGGGTAGGGTGGCGCATAATGAACTTTAAAAAACGAAATTACTTGGTATAGAGTGCTAGGGCATTACGATGCCGAATAATATTCAACCTCGAGAGTATTCAAGGGGTGGTGGCGTGGACGGCATTTTATACATAATCGCAACTCGGACGGCAACCTCTACGTGCGTTACCTCTACTGGAACGGCGACAGGTGGAACTGGAACTACAACTGGCTCGACAACGATTGGAACGACAACAACCCGTCGGCCTTGCGCACAAATCATTTCATTTCTCTCCCGCCTTCGCGACGGGGGAGTTTTGTTTAGACTGGGTTTGTTGAGTTAATTTTGTTAATTGCCCATTCCAACCACTGAGCATTTTGCTAATTGTTTCTAGTTTCGAAGATAGATCAATATATCTTTTATCGGCAAAAGATTTTGTTTCCCATAAGACAAGCAGAAGAATCTTAATTGTTTCCACTTTTCTCGTCGCCAGTCGCACATAGGGCAATTTTTCTGATGGGGACAAAAAAGTCGCACTGGCAATGGCCTCGATTGTTTCGATAAACAAAATATCAACTCGCAGGCCAAGAGAGAATCTATCTGCTTTAACTAAATCTTGCTTATATTCGTGCCACGATAAGTAGGAATTTTTCAGGTGCTCTAAAACTGGTAGTAATTTTGCTGGGGGGGGGGGTATTATTGGTGAAATTATGAAAATCCAATTTAGTCATAAATACGAGGATATCATCTCTATCGAAAATTTGCTAGACGCATGGCAAGAGTTTGTTAAAAACAAAAAATCAAGAAAAGACGTCCAAGAATTCAAGTTTGATTTGATGGGTAATATTTTAACCTTGCACGAAGAATTAAAAACAAAACAGTATTGCCACTCGGCTTATGAGGCCTTCAATATTTCCGACCCAAAGCCACGAAATATCCACAAAGCCAAAGTGCGAGATCGGTTATTGCACCACGCCATTTATCGGCAACTTTACCCATTTTTTGATCGAGTTTTTATCGCTGATTCGTTCTCGTGTCGATTAAAAAAAGGAACACTTAAGGCGATAAATAGGTTTAGGACTTTTGCTCGTAAATCGTCCCAAAATCACACGAAGACTGTTTGGGTCTTAAAATGCGATATTAGAAAGTTTTTTGCGCCTATTGATCAAAAGATACTTAAAGAAATTATTGCTAGTTATGTTCCCGATCAAGATATTCTCTGGCTTATTTCGCAAGTTATTGATAGTTTCTTTTCGACTGCTAAAAATGTTGGCTTGCCACTTGGGAATCTTACTTCTCAACTATTAGTAAATATCTACATGAATGAATTTGACCAGTTTATGAAGCATAAACTAAAAACTAAATACTATATTCGTTATGCTGATGATTTTGTGATTTTCTCCAGAGACAAAGATTATCTTATCAACATGATCCCACAAATTCGAGTATTTTTAGTAGAGAGGCTACATCTTCAACTTCATCCGCAAAAAATATCAATCAAAACTATTGCTTCTGGCGTTGATTATCTGGGTTGGGTGAATTTTACCGACCATCGAGTAATTCGAACAGTGACTAAAAAGAAAATGTTTAAGAAAATCGAAGAAAAAGAGGGGAAAAAAGAAACAGTGCAATCTTATGTCGGATTGTTGAGCCATGGAAATGGTTATAAAATAAAGAAAGAAGTTGATAATCTTGGCCACCTTTATAGTATTGACAGCCTGTAGCACAAATTGCTACAATAGAAACATGAGAACAACTTTAAATATTTCGATGCCGGTGGCGATGAAGAAGAACATCGACCGGGTGGTGAAGAAGGGTAATTACGCTTCGGTCAGCGAGTTTTTTCGTGATGCGGTTCGGGCTTGGGAAAGCGAGCATTTGATTAGAGAGCTAAAGGAAAGTCAGGCCGCTGCCCGTCGCGGGGAATTTAAGATTTTGCGTTCTCTTAAAGAACTTGATTAGACTCGAATGGAAATACGCTATACTAAAAAGTTTGAGCGTGAATATAAAAGTATTGATCATAATTTGAAATTAAAGGCTAAAATTCGGGAAGCGCTTTTTAGAAAAAATCCGTTTAATAAAATTCTTAAAACACACAAGCTTTGTGGCGAGCTCGCTGACTTCTGGTCTTTCTCGATTGATTTTAAAAATCGAATTATTTTTGAATTTATTAACGATAAAACAGTCATCTTCCACTCAATTGGTAATCATGATATTTATCGCTAGTTGTCAAATGTGGTGTAATTTTGTTGCTCTTTTCAACTCGTAAAAATTGTGGTAGAATCGCCGGACGATGGAGTATCGAAAGCGAGAACTTAAAAATGGCGTTAAGCTCGTAACTGTCCCTCAAGCGAGCGCTTTGTCGGTGTCTATTTTGGTGTTGGTAGACGCCGGCGCGAAAAATGAGGATAAAAAGATCGCTGGGATCTCGCATTTTATCGAGCATCTTGGTTTTAAGGGGACACTTAATCGACCGAGTTCTTTAGATTTGGCCAGCGAATTCGATGCTTTGGGGGCCAACTATAACGCTTTTACTAGCCATGATTTCACCGGCTATTACGTGACCGTGATCCCCGAAAAAGCGGAGGTGGCGGCTGAGCTCTTGGCTGATCTCTATCTTAATCCGCTCTACCCTGAAGAGGAGATTAAAAAAGAAAAAGGGGTAGTGCTAGAAGAGATTAAGATGTACGAAGATAAACCGTCGAGCTTTGTGTGGGATGTTTTTGCCGAAACGGCTTATGGTGATACGCCAGCGGGTAAAACCGTGCTTGGTGATAGCGAGACGGTGGCGAGTTTGACGCGTGAGGATCTCCTAGCTTATCGTCAAAAGCATTACTTGGCCCATGCGACGACGATTGTCGTGGTGGGTAATTTTGCGGAAGCTAAGTTAACTAAAATTTTGGAAAATAAATTTGCGGGTTTTAATGGTGGGGCAGCGCATCCCTGGCCGCCAATGATTGATGGGCAGGTTGAGGCTAATTACCAACTGGCTGTACGACCGTCGAAACAGGCGCACTTGGTGCTTGGCTTTAAATCGGCCAACATGTTTGATGATAAGACTTACGCGCTTGATGTCCTGGCGGCGATCTTGGGTGGTGGGATGAGTTCACGCCTATTTCAAAAAGTCCGAGGCGAATTGGGTGCCGCTTATTATATTGGCGCATCGCAAAATGAACATATTGACCACGGGTACTTGGCGATTTATGCCGGGATTGACGCCAAAAGGATTAACGAAGTTTTATCAGTGATCGGGGCCGAACTTAAATTGTTAAAAGATGAATTAGTTTCTGAGACGGAGTTAAATCGAGTTAAGGACGGTTTAGTCGGTAATCTTTTTTTAGGCTTGGAGACGCCCTCGGATCAGACCTACTTCTATGGCGAACAGGTCGCCCTAGGGAAGGAAGTTTTGACCCCGTCAGCCTATGCTGATAAAATCCGAGCAATCACGGCCAGTGAGCTAAAAGACTTGGCCAACGAGATTTTTGTGGATAGCCGGCTCAATCTGGCAATTGTTGGACCCGAATTGGATTTAGCCGGGATTAAGAGTATAATTAAACTATAGAATAACTATGGAGGAGATCAAGAATATAAAAATAAATATCAGTACTGGCATGATTGTCAAAGTCTTGATTGTTTTGGCGGTGGCGGCTGGACTATACGTTATGCGTGACATGGTTTTGGTCTTGCTGACGGCAGTTACCATTGCCTCGGCGGTAGATCCAGCGGCCAATTGGTTTGCTAAGTATAAGATCCCGCGTGTGTTGTCGGTCCTTTTAGTCTACCTGATCGCCTTTGGCATAATTTTTGGCGCCTTCTTCTTTATTATCCCGCCAATTTTTGGGGATTTAGCTGACATCGCCTTCAATGTGCCGGCGCAAATCAATGCCTTTATTACTAATAATCAGACTTGGAATTCAGTTATTGCCTTGTTTGGTGATGTGTCGAGCAAGTTCTCGGTCCAAGAGGTAATCAGCAAAGGTCTCTTCTCATCGTCAATCCCTAGTGACATCTTTGATTTAACTAAGATGCTCTTTCGTAGTTTGTTTAGCTTTATTTTAATTGTTGTCATTTCCTTTTACTTAGCAGTGCAGAAGAATGGGGTAGAGAATTTTTTGCGCATTGTCATCCCGGGTAAACGCGAGGAGTATGTGATTAATCTCTGGCATCGGACCGAGAGCAAAATTGGCCGGTGGATGCAGGGCCAACTGCTCTTGGCTTTGATTATTGGCCCCTTAGTTTATCTTGGCCTTGCTTTGTTTCAGATTAAATATGCCCTGACCTTGGCGATTTTGGCCTCGGTTTTTGAGATCATTCCGATTTTTGGACCGGTGTTAGCTTCGGTTCCGGCCGTCGTTTTAGGTTTTGGTGATTCAATGACGCTTGGTATTATTATGATTGGTTTCTATCTGATCGTGCATCAATTTGAGAATCACTTACTCTACCCGCTCGTGGTTAAAAAGATTATTGGCGTCAATCCACTCGTCGTGATTATTTCGTTAATTGTTGGTTACGAACTCGCCGGCTTTTTGGGCATCATCCTTTCGGTACCGCTTGCCACTTTGTTGATGGAATTGGTGAATGATATTGACAAATACAAGCACCCGACGAATGTCTAAACCGTTTTATATTACTACCACCCTCCCGTATGTAAACGCCGAGCCCCATATCGGGTTTGCTACCGAGATTATCCGCGCTGATATCATCGCGCGTTGGCATAAACTGTTGGGCGAAGAAGTCTTTTTTAATACTGGTACTGACGAGCATGGGCAAAAGATTTACCAGAAAGCGCAAGAGTTAGGTCAAACGCCACAGGTTTATGTTGACGAGTGGGCAAGCAAATTTAGAGAGTTGCTCAAACCGCTGGGGATTAGCGAGGAGATTAATTTTATTCGCACTACCGATGAGCACCACATTAAAACGGCGCAAGCATTTTGGCGCGCCTGCGATCAAAATGGTTTTATTTATAAGAAGAATTATCAGGTCAAATATTGCGTAGGTTGCGAGCTAGAGAAAACCGAGTCAGAACTAGAAAATGGCAAATGTCCTCTACACCCTAACCTTGAACTTGAGTTGCGAGCGGAAGAAAATTATTTTTTCAAATTCTCGGCTTTTCAAGACAAATTATTAAAGTTTTATGAAGCTAAGCCAGATTTTGTTTTGCCGGCCGAGCGTTTTCATGAGATCAAAAAGTTTGTTGAGGCGGGTTTGCAAGACTTTAGCGTCTCGCGCTTGGCGAGCAAGATGCCGTGGGGGATTGCCGTGCCCAATGATCCTGAGCAAGTGATGTATGTCTGGTTTGATGCTCTGGTTAATTATATTTCGGCCATCGGTTGGCCTGATAATTTAGAAAAATTTAATAAATGGCAAGTTGCGTCGGGCGGGATGGTGCAGTATTGTGGCAAAGATAATTTGCGTCAACAATCAGCGATGTGGCAAGCGATGCTCATGGCGGCCAATTTGCCCAACTCGCAAAAAATTATTATCGATGGCTTTATTACCAGTGGCGGACAGAAGATGAGCAAGAGCTTGGGCAATGTCGTGAATCCGCAAGAGATTGTGGCCGAGTATGGTACCGACGCCTTGCGTTACTTTGTGGCGCGCGAACTCTCGACTTTTGAAGACTCCGACTTCACTTGGGAGCGGTTTAAAGAGGCCTATAATGCTAACTTGGCCAACGGGATTGGCAACTTAACTAATCGGATTATGAAGATGGCCGAAACTAATTTGGCGACTTGTCCTGAATTGCCAGAAAAATCTATTCCTAATGATTTTATTGAGACGATGGCTAATTACGAAATTGGTAAGGCAATCGACATTGTTTGGGAAAAAATCGGTGGATTAGATAACAAAATCCAAACCACCAAACCGTTTAAATTGATTAAAACCGACAAAGTAACGGCCGAAAAAATAATTAAAGAATTGGTCGTCGAGCTTTATACTATCGGCCGAATGCTCAATCCAATTTTACCGACCACTTCAATGGCGATTAAGTCAGCGGTCAAAGCCAACAAAATGCCCGAAACTCCGCTTTTTCTCCGTAAAGACTAAAATGGATCCGAAATTTTTTGACGCACATACGCACTTAAATATTCAGTTTGACGAAGACTGGAGAGAAGTAGGCGAACGAGCGCTAAATGCGGGTGTGAGCTTCGTCAATGTTGGCGCTGATGTACCGCGTTCGATTTTGGCGGTGGAACAAGCAAAGTATTTTGGCGCTAACGGTTACGCGACGGTTGGTATTCATCCAACTGAAAGCGGAGACAGTGATTTCGAAAAAATTAGAGAATTAGCTAAAGAGCAAAAGGTGGTGGCGATTGGGGAGTGTGGGTTGGAATATTTTAATCAAGGATCTACCTTCGCTCAAAGCTCCGGCGCGACAAAGCAAAAAGAATTATTTAAAAAACACATCGAGCTGTCGCTAGAATTAGACAAGCCATTGATGATTCATTGTAGATCTAACAAAGACGGCGACGCGCATGATGATTTGTATGAGATTTTACGAGAATACAAAGATAGGGTGGGTGATAAACTCCAATTTGATCTTCACTTCTTCACTTCCGACTGGTCAACCGCGCAAAAGTTTCTTGATTTGGGTGGCTATATTTCTTTCCCGGGAGTTGTCACTTTTTCTTCGGTTTGCGATGAGACAATTAAAAACATGCCGTTAGATCGGATTATGGCCGAGACCGACGCGCCCTTCGCCACGCCGAAGCCCGTTAGGGCGGAGGCGGGCTCCGCCTATAAGCGCAACGAACCGGCTTATGTGCAATACGTTGCCGAGCGCATTTGCGATCTTCGCCTCGAGCCAAGAGAAGAGGTCTTAAAAGCGTTAGTTGATAATGCTAAAAAATTCTATAAAATCTCTTAAAAATGGCCTAAAATAAGGCCAAAATAGATCCTGCCCCGTGGTGAGCAAAGCGAGTTTTACTGGGTTGACAGCATAATAAAATAGGAGTATAATTAAAGACAGATACGCTGGGGTCTGAAACACTGGGTTTTGTGCCCGATGGCGTAGGTTTGAAAAGTGAGGAAAGGAAGACTGACCATGGATAGCATGCTCAGCAAAGCGCTCCGCGAATTTATGTCCGGACCGCTCAATCAGCTCGTTGTGAATCTTGGCGGAGAAGACAGCGCGACATGGGAAGAGGAGCTCAAGAAGTTTCTCCGCAAGGAACCTTGTTGGCCTCGCGAACTTCTCGTCGCCTGGCTCGGCATGACGGCCACTTCGGCCACGACCAAGAAGTTCGTCGCAGACGACAACTTCAAGTTGAAGAAAGACGGGGGTCTTTGCTCCTACCTTGGCGACAACTTCAAGACCTGGTTTGGCGACAAAATGGAAGACCTGCTCGGCGAGCAAACGCTTCGTTATGGCAAATTGCGGAAGTCCTCATTGGACGCTCCCATCATTGCCGAACTGGGCGGTGAGGCCAAGGCCGAAACAACACTGGTCGAAGTGTTTGACTTGATGTCCAAACAGGCCAATGGTGAAGAAGGCGTTTTGCTTGTTGACGGCCGGGCCAACATCTTCTATGTCCGCGACAAGAATGGCGTGCTCCGCGCCGTGTACGTGCTCTGGAACGACGACGGCTGGCACGTCAACGCGTACTCCGTCGAGTCCCCGTACACGTGGCACGAGGGCTATCAGGTGTTCTCCCGCAATTAGCGATTGGTGCCTTAGAACCTAGTGTATTCGTTTTGACACTTTGGTTCTCTAGTACTTAGACCCTCGGTTTGCTTCGGCAGGTCGAGGGTTTTGTGTTCTAATTTTACGAACTAAAAAACTAGACTTTTGGCTAAATAGCTGTTAAGATAGCGCTGTTATGGCCAATGCCGATGAGCAGAAGATCTACGAGATTGGGTACCACTTGGTGCCTTATTTGTCTACCCGAAACGCTTCGCAAAGCGATGCGGGCGGGCCGGCGACCGCTGAAGGTACGGTTGAGGATTTAATCAAGAACCGGATTTTGGCCTCTGGTGGCGAGGTAACGAGCGAATTAGCGCCAGTGATGACCCGTTTAGCTTATATCGTTACCAAGGTTATCAACAATAAGCATACGAAGTTTTCTGATGCTTATTTTGGCGCCTTGCGTTGCAAGTTAACGCCAGCCGAGGCAGTGAAACTGGATAAGGAGCTGGCTAAGGATGATTTAGTCGTTCGCTATTTAGTCATTAGTTTACCGGCCGGTTCAGAAAATATTGTCGCGCCGAAAAAGACTTTTGCTCCACGTCGCGAAGACAAACCGTTTGAGATTGAGCGCGTGATGCCTGAGAAAGAGGAGGAGAAGCCGGCTTTGACAGTCGAAGAATTAGACAAGGAGATTGATAAATTAGTTGAAGAACCAGTCTAAAATATGTACTTAAACAAAGTTTTCATTATTGGTAATCTAGTTCGCGACCCAGAGAAGCGAGCGCTCCCCAGTGGGGCGGCGGTTACCAGTTTCTCGTTAGCAACCACTCGGGTTTATAAAGACAAGAATGGGGTACGTCAGGAGGATACCCAGTATCACAATATTGTGGCTTTTGGTCCACAAGCCGAGACGATTGCTCAATACATGAGAAAGGGGAGTTCGATCTTGGTTGAAGGCCGTTTGCAAACTCGTAGCTGGGACGCTCCCGATGGCCAAAAGAAATATCGCACGGAAATTATCATTGATGCTTTCCAATTTGGACCAAAGAGAGACCCTTCGACGGGTTCGACAAGCTCATCGCAAGCAGGAGAGGGCGGTTATGGTTCAGGGAGTAACGCTCCGGCCAAAAGCGCGCCTACTAGCCAACCTGAGCTCGAGACGATCCAATATCCCACTGAAGAAATAAATGTCGACGATATTCCTTTTTAAAATAATAGAAATCAAAAAATAAAATGTTGAAGAAACAAACAATTAGAGATAATCGACAGTGCCAGTTTTGCACTAATAATGTCAAAGAGGTGGATTATAAGGATGCCGAGTTACTTAAGGGTTATCTTGATACCCATATGCGTATTAGTAAGCATCGCAAGACTGGCGTTTGCGCCAAACATCAACGAGCATTAACTAATGCCGTTAAGCGTGCCCGTTTTATGGCTCTCTTGCCATACCTCGCGGGCTAGAAAAAATCGAAGTCGTACTTCGCGTAGCCAAGTCCGACTTCGATTTTTTTTTGTTCTCGAGATTTTTAGTTTACTCTCTCCACGTATTCACCCGTTTCAGTATTGATCCGGAGAGTGTCGCCCTCGTTAACAAACATTGGCACATTAACCGTGATGCCGGTTTCGAGGGTGACTTGTTTTAACCCACCTTGGACAGTATTGCCTTTAACGGCGGGGGCCGCCTCGGTAACTTTAAGCTCAACTTTAATCGGCACTTCAACACCAAGCAATTTTTCTTGAAAAGAGATTAAATCGACAAGAGTGTTAGGCTTAACATAGCCAATTTGCTCGCCAACCTCATCTTCGGTTAGTTTAAAACGCTTGCTTGGGTCCTTCTCCTCGCAAAACCAAAACTCACCCTTAGTGGTATAAAGATATTTAACTTTGCGTTTATCTACCTCGGCTTCTTCAGCCTTCTCGCTTTGATGGAAGGAGATCTCCATCACTTTGCCGGTCAGCAAGTTCTTCATTTTGACGGCATTAACTGGTTTGCGCTGTTGTTTGCGAAAAACGTGTGAGGTCAATACCTCAAAAGGATCGCCCTCGTAGACGATCACCTTGCGCGGTTTAATTTCATTGTATTCTAGCATGACGTTAAGATACTAACATATTCGTTAGACGAAAAGCAACAAACCAGACAATCATCTAAAAAGTCCTCGGATCTCCTCGCTACGCTCGGCCAGACATTTTTATCTGCTTGTCTGGTTTGTTTGAGGCTTATTCGTCTTCAGAATTTTCACTTGCACTTCCTCCCATTAGTTGTGGCTTGAGCTTTTCGATGATTTCTTCTTTCAATTCTGGCTTCTCTTTAAGAAAGAGGCGAGCGGAGTCATAACCACGGCCAAGCTTAACCTCGCTTTTGCCGGTGCCGTAACTGTAACTCGAGCCAGATTTGTGGACGACACCATATTTTTCGCCTAGCGCTAACACTTCACCTTCAGGCGAGATGCCTTCGTTATAAAGCAAGTCAAATTCGGCTTGGCGGAAGGGCGCAGCTACTTTATTTTTTACCACTTTTACTCTAATTCTGCCCCCAATTACTTCTTCGCCTTTTTTAATCTGCGCGATACGACGCACGTCCATGCGGACGGAGGAGTAGAATTTGAGCGCTTTACCGCCGGGCGTGGTCTCGGGATTGCCAAACATTACGCCGATCTGCATGCGAATTTGGTTAATGAAAATCACCACTGTTTTACTCCGATCCACAATCGAAGTCATCTTGCGCAGAGCCTGCGACATCAAGCGGGCCTGCTTGCCGACATGATAATCACCAACGTCACCCTCAATTTCGTCTTTTGGCGTTAGAGCCGCCACTGAGTCAATTACGACGACGTCAATTTTACCTGAGCGTACCAAACTCTCCGAGATTTCGAGGGCTTGTTCACCATAATCTGGTTGAGAGATGAGCAACTCATCAATATTAACTCCCAATCGTTTAGAATATTCGGGATCCATAGCATGTTCAGCATCAATAAAGGCGCAAATACCACCCTTCTTTTGCGCTTGGGCGACGATATGGAGAGCCAAGGTGGTTTTACCAGAAGACTCTGGACCAAAAATCTCGATAATCCGACCACGGGGAACCCCGCCAATACCCAGAGCGGCATCGAGGGCGAGTGAGCCGGTTGGGATGGCATCGATGCCAACCTTAGGCTTATCGCCAAACTTCATAATCGCTTCATCGCCAAACTTACTTTGGATCGCGCGGATAGTATCAACAATCGCCCCACCCGCTTCTTTTGCTGGTTTTTGTTTTTTTGCCATAATTTAATTATTAAACACTAATTGTAATTTTTTTGCCACTTTGCGACCAAATTGGTCATTGGCGCTGATTTCGAGCAGATTATAACCACTGGCAAGCAAATATTGTTCGTCAAAATTGCCCTTCTCGTCAGTAAAGATTTTTTTACCATTAAGAAATATTTGACTAATCCGCTCAGCCTTACCTTTGATATTGACAAGATCAGTCTTCGCGCTGGCTCCATCAATTGGCGAATAGAGGGTGATCTCTGGTCCGATCGCTAAATTTCTAACTTTTAAAATTGAATAACCGAAAATCAGAATGATCACCAAGGCAACAATTAGCGGTTTAACAAGGAGGCGGTAATCTTTTCTGGGCTTATCCATTTTCTTCGACATTAGCTTCGGTCGGGATACCGACACTCTGGGCGCCATAAACCTCGCGCGGTTTTGCCCCTTCACCTGGACCAATTACGCCGTGCTCCTCAAGCATATCGAGGAGACGCGCCGCTCGAGCGTAGCCGACTTTTAATTTGCGTTGGAGATAGGAGGCTGAAGCTTTTCCCGCTTCCATTACCGCTTGGCGAGCATCCTCATAGAGATCATCGTCGGCTCCCGCGTCATCAAAATCAGCATTAAACAGACCTTTACCATTGCTACTGTTGCTACTAATGGCCTCTTCGGCCGACAGATTGAGATTGCTGGGTAAGATGTCGCTATATTGATCAGCTAGATAGTTTGAGACCTTCTTTACTTCCTCCTCGGTAATAAAAGCAGACTGGAGGCGAACTGGTTTGGACATTTCACCTGAGATATAGAGCATGTCGCCCGCGCCCAGTAATTTTTCCGCTCCGGCCATATCAAGGATAGTGCGCGAATCGATCTGTGAGGCTACTTGCATCGCAATTCGTGAAGGGATATTGGCCTTGATCAAACCGGTAATAACCTCCACGCTGGGTCGTTGGGTTGAGAGAACAAGGTGAATCCCGACCGCTCGTGACATCTGGGCCAAGCGCACAATGGCCGCCTCAAGTTCGCGCGGGTAGGCCGTCATAATATCGGCCAATTCATCAATAATTACCACGATATAAGGCATCAATTCCACTTCATCTTCCTTGCTTGCTTTATCAAGCGCTTTGGCTAAGACATTTTTGTGATAAGACTGGATATCACGCACGGCTTCGGCCTCAAGGATGTCATAACGGCGATCCATTTCTTTGGCCAGCCAACGTAAGGCGGCGATCGCTTTTTTAGGCTCAGTAATGACTGGAGTCAAGAGGTGAGGAACTTTGTTATAAAGAGTAAGCTCAACTCGCTTGGGGTCGATCATGACAAAACGCATTTGTTCAGGCGGATTGCGGTAAAGGAGTGAGCTGATCAAGGCATGAATTGTGACTGACTTACCCGAACCAGTCGCGCCGGCAATCAGCATGTGGGGCGCTTTAGCAAGGTTGGCATAACGAGCTCCACCGGAAATGTCTCGGCCGAGGGCAACATAGAGCGGGTGATTGGAGTCGTTATAATCACTGGTCGATAAGAGTGAAGCGAGGCGAATGATGGCTTTAACTTTGTTTGGTACCTCAATTCCCACCAACGACTTGCCCGGTATTGGCGCTTCAACGCGCAAGGGATGAGCGGCGAGTGAGAGCGAGAGATCGTTTTGCAAGGCGACGATACGCGATAGCTTAACACCCTCGGCGGGCTTTAAGGCATAACGGGTGACGGTTGGGCCGATTGAGACTTCGTCCATCTCAACCGTAATCCCAAAATTGGCCAGGGTGCGTTTGATGATGTTGGCATTAGCTTTAATATCACCAGCGTTTGGTTTGCCACTGTCTGGCTCAAGTAACGATAATGGTGGCGGGGTGAAGTCTCCGGCTTTAGATTTACGACCCAAGAAAGAGAGACCGCTAAACATCTTATCTTCGTTATTCTTACTATTCTTAATCTTTTCTTCTAATTGGTTTGCCTTAACCAGAGAATCTTTGCCCGCTTCACTATCGCTTTCGCCACTAACTTTCAAAACTGGCTCGGCGACTACTTCGCCATTCTCGTCAACTTCTTTTTGCTTTTGGCCCAATAATTTTCGCCATAAACCAATCCCTAAGATCTGATGAGTATCGAAGGCGACAATTAGTGAAATGACGGCAATTGTCGCTAGAAAGACGAGACTGGCATAATAATCAAAAAAATTAAGGAGGGGAGTCGCAATCAGCGAACCAAGCACTCCACCAGCTGTTTGGTCTTTAATAATAGTTAGGGCGCCAAGAAGGGCAATTAAAAAGAGGGCTCCACTAATGGCCTTAGTGGCTACTAGCCCGACTTTAATCGAACGCAAGAGGATAATCCCCAGAGCGACAAGTAAAAGTGGGACCAGATAGAAGCCCCAACCAAAAAGTTTATCAAGTAATTGATAGCTAATCCGGCCGGCTTGCCCGCCGATACTGAAGCGCGCCATCACCGAGAAGACGGCGAGAGCAAAAGCCAAGACCGCAATGATTGCTCGCTTGGTCTCACTCTTTAAATAAGTAAGCTTCTCCCCTAGGTTGGGATCAAAACCGTTTCGTCTATTTTTTTTCTTCTCAATATTTTTTGCCATCAATTATATTATAACAATAATTAGTCAAACAAACCAAACTGGTTGATTATTGGACAAATAAAAATGAATGGTGTATAATAAAGGACACCAAATTCCTTATGGATAATAATCAAAAAGACAAGAGCATAAGAGACGTCACCATATCAGACAACCCTGCTCGTTGGGCTAAATATGTGTCTTTAAAGGGGCAAAAGTTGACCCAGGCGGTATACTTAGTTACCTCACTTTTTCCGGATAGCGAGCCACTCAAATGGCGCTTAAGAGATGTCTCATTAGAAATTCTATCAGACATCTCGATGCTTCAGCCGGCTGATTATTTAGGACAAGACTTTTCGATTGGCCACCAAATTTCGCCCATTTTTAAAACCTCTGTCCTTGAATCAGCTACTAATAAAATTGGTCAATTGCTATCTTGGCTTGAGGTGTCTCTAGCCGGTAATTTTGCTTCCGATTTGAATCTTGCTCTCTTGCGTCAGGAATATAAAAATTTTAATGAACTTCTGCACGAGCGAATCAAGACTACTAATTTATCCAAACTTGTTTCGGTCAATGAAGAGGTTTTACCCGCCCCGATGTCTATCGGACAAAAGACTTTAGATTCTCGTCCTTTAGATCATGTTTACCAAAAAATAAGCCATCTGCCCCATAAGAGTCGGGATCTGGCTAAGGGCTCCAGACGCTCCCTAATTATCGACTTTTTAAAGGGTAAAGACTGGACTTCGATAAAAGACATTGCCGAAGCGATCAGTGGCTGTAGCGCCAAGACAATCCAGCGCGAGCTATCAGACTTGGTCCAGCAAGGAGTCTTGAAGAAGAAGGGGGATCGCCGTTGGAGTCGGTATTTGCTTGCTTCGTAATACCCAGCTTGCTTAAAATCCCGTTTTGGTGTAACATATAAGGGCTCTAAATTAGATATCCACAGGACGAGATTTTGCTTCTTGTTTTTGATGGATGTATAATAGGAGGAGTGTTGTGCTCGCGGTGTACGAGCCAACCGAAAATTATTAGTGATTATAAGTTTAGTATTATAAGTAAGTTAAATTATAAACATGAAAAAATTAGTTTTTGTTTTGGGTCTCGTGATGGCCTTATCGCTCGTAAGCGTTGCTTCCGCTGCGACTCCGACCATTGCTGAGCTCCAGGCACAAATCGCTACTTTGACAGCCCAATTGGCTGCTCTAAGTGGTGGTACAGCTTCGAGCGATGTTGCCACTATCACCAAGACCTTAAAGTTTGGTAGCCGTGGTGATCAAGTTACCGCTCTTCAAGACTACCTCATTGATGAGGGTTATCTTGATTCTACTGCCGATGGCAAATTTGGTCCTAAGACCAAGGCTGCTGTTAAGGCTTGGCAAGCGGATAATGACCTTACCGCCGATGGTATTGTTGGCCCGCGCTCTCGCGCTAAGTTAGCCGAGTTGATGGCTGGTGGTACTGGTACCGGAACTGGTACTGGCACCGGAACTGGTACCACGGGTATCACCACTCCTGGTGTGGAAGGCACTTTAACTGTTACCGCAAATCCAACTCCGGGTGCTGGCCAAACTTTACGTGAAGCTGATGTCAAGAAAGAGATTTTAGGTTTGAAACTTGAAGCCAAACTCTCTGACATTGCTGTTCAACGCGTCAAGGTTGACCTCGGTAGCTCGACCGCTATCTACAATAAGGTAATTGGCAAGATTTATGTCCTAGATGGTAGCACCGTCTTGGCTGAATCTCCACTTAATTCTTCAACGGTTGTTAAGGATGGTACAACCTACTATATTACCCTTGCGGGCTTCAATTATGTAGTGCCCAAGAATACTACCAAGGTGTTGACTTTGGCCGTAGATGCTCTGTCTTCGATTGAGTCTGCCTATGAAGTTTCTACCTATGGTCTACTTCTTCCGGCTGATGGCGTTCGTGGTGTTGATGGTGCTGGTTTGGACCAGAAGGGTCCTGCTTCTGCTTTGTCTCGCCGTACGTTTACGGTTGATGCCGATTCTTTGACTGAAGGTGCCACTTTGGCAGTTTCGACCAGCAATTCTACTGCTTCGACCCAGCAAATTATTGCCGATCAAAATACTGATGGCGATGAATATGACAAACTTCCTCTCTTAGCCTTCAATCTTAAGGCTGAGAATGGTGATGTCAAGGTTACTGACTTGGTGGCCGGTATCACTCGAGGCGGTGGCACAGTAGCAACGGCCACCACTGCTTATCTGTGCACAGATGCTACTTGTTCAAGTAGTTCTGTCATTGGATCAGCTACGGTTTCCGGGACTAGTGCAACGGCCATGACCGCCACCTTCAGCACAATCGACTATGTTATCCCGGCCGATACCACTAAGACCTTGTACCTTTTGGTTGACATTAGAGATGCAGACACAACTGCTACTACTTTTGTTGGTGATGTTACGATTGGCTCTAACGTTACCGCTGAGACTTCTAGTGGCACATCAATTACTGAGACTGGTGGTGCAACCGGTAACACAATTACCATCATGGAGTCTGGTCTGGAAATTAGCTTAGTTGGTTCCCCGACCCTGGCGGCGACAGGTGCTCCTCAGGGTGGCATTGCAGCTTACAACCTTAGTACTTCATCGATGAAAGCTACCTTTAATGTTAAGGTTAAGGCCATCGGTAGTGATGTTGTCTTGCCGACGGTTGCTTCGGATACGCCAATGTTTACCGTTGGAGCTAGCACAGCTCTTAGAACTTTCCAATTGCTCAAGGATGGTGTGGCAGCCGCGGCTAATACCGCAACTTCTACTGACTATGACCTTGACACGGAGATCTGTTCTACTAGTGGCTTAACCAATGGTTGTACTCTAGCTGAAGGCGAAGAGATTACTATTCCGGTTTCCTATACCTTCTATGGTAGAGAGGCGGCTGGGACAGCGATTGCTTCTGGTAACTACAAAGTCCAGATGGTTGGAGTCAACTGGGGTGCGACGGCTACTCGTAGTACCTTCATGTCAAGTCTGCTTAACTGGAGAACTAACGGAGTTTCCGCTCCTTAATCTTAACCATCTTGTGCTTTCGCTTAGCTTCGGCTAAACGATTGGGTTAACAAAAAGCCGCCCCTTGGGGCGGTTTTTTGGTGGCTAAAAAATAAAAATTCATTTATAATTCAGATTATATGGCTGACAAAGATGGTGGAGGGGGAGCGAGTATGGACCTTTTTTGGGCTTTTGTGGTGGTTGCCACTTTGCTTGGCTTGTGGATTCAAAATGGTGGCCCAACTCGAGCGAAGAATGAAGGCTTGCTTAAATCTTCAACCGCTATTTCTAACCAAACCTTAATTTCCAATAAAAATAATCCTGGCTCTTCTAACAGCGTCAATGATTCTGGGGAGGAGATTGTCTATAGTCCTTATCGTGGCAAAATAAGAATTAGTACCGGCACGGCCGCTTCAACTTATCAGCCCAATCGAGAGTATATCATCCTCTCGGCTGGTGGCAACGAAGAGCCAATTAGTATCGGCGGTTGGACATTAAAAAATGGTAGAAGTAAACAGCTGTATGTGGTTAATGGTAACACTGTCCGCGGTCAATCGGTGTCGATTAAGCTCCCAACTCAAGGGATTGCTCTTTATGATCCTTACCATCCATTAAATAACAAACGTTCCTCCCTTACGCTTAAATCTGGCGAACGGGCGATCATTACCACGGGTAATTCAACGGTCTTGAGTGGGGCAACCGTTCGAGATAATTTTAAATTGAATCGTTGTTTGGGCTATCTCGAAGATGATCGAGGTTATCTTGCTTACCCTAGCCTGCGTTATAATTGTCCGTCAAGCAATGAGGTGCCAGGGATTACCGAGCTAGATAATGTTTGCTATGATTTTGCGCGTTCGATCTCGCCCTGTCATGTGCCCAAAGATATTTATGTCAAAAATGAAGGTTATTGCTTAGAACGTAATTGTAAACTAAGTTCATATTGCCGACAATTTATTAAAGATAATTATAATTTTGATACTTGTTTTGCTCTTTATTCTGAAGACAAAGATTTTGTTGGCCCCGAATGGCGCGTCTTTTTAAACCGAACCTGGGAACTTTGGGCTGATCGTCGCGAGACGATCTCACTCTATGATCGTGCCGGTCTCTTGGTTGACGAAGTAAATTATTGATATTATTTTAAATAATTTTTTATGAAAAAGATTTTTATTATTTTGGGGGTAATAATTATTATCATTTTAACGATCTTTGGTTGGCTAACGCGAGATTTTTGGTGGCAAAAATATCAACAGAACAAAGTTTTGCGAGAATTTACGGCCTTAGAAAATGCTTATAAGGATGACACTTATGGCGGAGCGACACCAGAGGAGACCTTGGCGCTTTTTATCGATGCGCTCAAAAAAGGCGACGCTGAATTGGCTAGTAAATATTTTGTACCGGAGAAGAGAGAAGAATATAAAAAAGCAATGATAAACTGGACGAGACTTGGGAAAAATAATGATATAGCTAATCAATTAGCTAATGTTGATAACAATAAAAAGCCAAACAGTTCTGAATATCAGATGTCAGCTGTTGGCTTAAACAACATTGCGTCACTGATTGTTAATTTTAGAGAAAATGAGTATACAAAGAAATGGCTCATCGAAAGTTTGTAGTAGACAAGACAAAAAAGATAATCGAGCTGATAATTATCTGCTCGATTTTCGTTTATCCTCTAACTGCTCTTGGTTACAGCACCCTGACGACCCATCGAGCTATTACTAACGAATCGGCTAAGTTTTTTAATCACTATTACCCTGATCAACCATTAGCGGACGGACAAATTAGTCTATTAGTTAAAGGTAGCGCCGATGAGGATACTCCGCCCCGCTGGTTAAACCACTTTTATGATCCTGTTTATAACCGTGGCTTTAGAGGTTTGCTCTCGTCGAAAAATTGGGCCGAGAACACTTCGGCTCAAGCCCTTCTGATTAACAAGACGCCTTTGGCTGAATATTTTAGCGCTTCAGCCGACTATTCATGGGAACGGGCGATTTATGACTATGTTTATGGTGACAAAAATCGAGCATTTGAAGCGTTAGGCCACACCCTTCACCTGATCCAAGACGCGACGGTGCCCGATCACACGCGCGATGATGCCCACCCAATTTGGAGCACTTATGAGAGTTATGCCAAGCGATATGAACTAGGTAACACTAATTTGGTGACTAAGTTAGTGGTACAAAATTCTCAGCCAATTTTGTTTGCTGATTTAGGCCAATATTTTGATTATTTGGCCAGTTTTTCAAATAATAATTTCTTTAGCGATGATACTATTTTTTATCCAGACTACTCAAAACCGAAGATAATTAGTGAGAGAATAGAAAAATCTAGCGACAATAAAAATTATAGATTTGGCCTAAATAATTTTGGCAAACTTGTTTTAATCGGCGAGAGTTTTAATCATCAGACAGGAGATATAAATAAAACTTACTTAATCAACGATCTAGATAAAAAAATCCCCTCCGACTACTGGGCAAATTTATCAGACAAGGCTGTTTTGGGGAGCGCTGGGGTAATCAAATTGTTTTTTACCGAAGTCGAAAGAGAGAAACAGACAAAAAGATTGTTCGAAAAGAACAAAAATTTAGTGCAAAAATTTTGGGACAATCTGAATGACAAAATTGGCAGTTTGTTGGCAAGTGTTAATTTTGCTGGTGCTAATAATGAGCCAGATAATTCTTCTACTTCTCCCTCTGTTTTGTTGGATGATGGCGCCAATCAAGATCAAGAGCCGGTTGAAGAGCCTGACCCAATTGCTGAGTTGGTTAAAAAAATTGAGGAGTTGAAAAGAGAGATCGAGCAACTCAAACAAAATCAGGTTAATCAAGATGCGGGCTCCTTAATTGCCTCCACGACACGAATCATAAGTTCGGGTGGTTCCAGTTCATCTTTTAAAGATCTCGTTATTACTGACGAACAAAGCGATCCAATTATTAGTCCGCCAATAATCACCTTGCCCGCTGATTTTTCACAAGCTTTTGCTACTAATACCATAATTTTTTCAGGCACAGCCTCGTCGGGCTTAGTTATCTTTAATGATTTTAATCATGAACTGGCGACGGCTAGCACTACTGGCGATTGGCAAGTTATCTTGACCGGGTTGCCTCAAGGGACTTCGACAATTAAATTTTATGCGCGGGATAATGATAATAATGTTTCTGAACCAACGACGATTAACTTAACCGTGGATTCTTTGCCTTTGGCGATTAATTTGTCGATTAGTAATTGCGATCAATCTTTAGCCGTAGAAGTTTGCTATCTAATTTCAACTAGCACCTTAAATTTAGCATGGTCGCCAACTAAGTCGGGCCATTATAATTATGATTTAGTAAAGACAAGTTATGCGATGGGTGAATGGGGTGATGAGACAACTTCTTCAGCCGAGACTTCAATTTCAGTTTCAACTGGTCTTGAAGCTAACGATTTTAATAAAGAAATTAAATGGCAGGTTTTGGCCAAAGATGCTGGCTCTGGCCAAGTTATTGCTTCAAGTAGCGTGACCTCGACCATTTTCCATCCCCGGCCGATTGTGATTAATGAGCTTGGTTGGGCTGGTACCACCGCCTCATCAAGCGATGAATGGCTTGAATTGCGAAACTTTGCTTCTAATTATAATTTAGATCTTAATAATCATTACTTAACGGATGCTGACAAAACTTGGCAGGTTGATTTGTCTGGCTCTATCCCGGCGCAAGGTTATTACTTGATCGAGCGAGGAGATGATGGAGTGATTAGTAATCGCTCGGCTAATTTGGTCGCGAATTGGGGAGCTGATCCGCTTGCTAAGGGTTTTAATTCTAGCCGGATTGGTTTGAAGCTTTGGCGAACGATTGATGGACAAGAAGAACTGATCGATCAAACGCCAGAGTGGGACAAATCGAGCGCCACTCCGACCTCGCTCGAGCGGACTTGGGAGGATAAAATTTCAACTGACCTCTCGAGTTGGGAAGATAATAGTGGTTGCGAAGAAGGTGATGGTCCTTGCGCGCTTGACCGTGCCGGCAATCAGACCTTTGGCACTCCGGGCGTGATCAATTTTGCCAGCATCCCGCGCCTTTGGTAGAAAAAATCGAAGTCGGACTTCGGGCTCACTTGAAGTACGACTTCGATTTATAAAGCTCCACCGTTTTTTCGAACATTTTTTTGATGGAGAAATTGGCGAGGATACGTCGTCGCAGGTTAGAACCAGCCAAGGTGCGATATTTAGGTTTTTTGATCAGGAAGAGGAGGGACTTCTTAATCTCTTCGATATTACCGACTGGCGTTAGAATGCCTAATTCGGGCGAGGTGATAACTTCCGGCATGCCACCGACTTCAGAGGCGACAATGGGCAGACCGGCAGCGCCAGCTTCAAGAATAACATAGGGGAAGGCCTCGGTGCGCGAAGTGAGAGTAAAGATATCAAAGGCCTTAAGGTATGAACGAGCGTCAGGAATCTGGCCAACCAAAAAGATGCGATCACTCATTTTTTTATCATCAATCAATTTTTGCAAACTTTTTCTCTCCTCACCTTCGCCGATTATTATTAGATTAAGCGACCAGCCAAGAGTGTCACCCAGCATTACTCGCACGGTCGCGGCGAAGGCTTCGATCAAATAATCCAACCCCTTATTTTTGTGTAGCTCGGAGATTGTGCCGATCCAAAATTTATTGTTGCGATTTGGTAGAATCTCTCGTCGTGATAATGATTTTTCAAAAAATTTAATTGTCGGCAAGCCGTTGTGAACGACAATAATTTTATGCGGATTGATTAAGGGCAGAGATAAAATTTGGCGCTTGGTTTCATTAGAGACCGCAATTATCTGGTGACAAAATTTGATCGTTAACCAATGGCTGAAAGCAATCAATTTTTTTGCTAGACCAGAGCGATCCTCGTTGAAAGCCCAACCATGGCCGGTAAAAATTATTTTTTTGATACCGGCCAGTCGACCGGCCAGAGCTCCAAGTCCGCCGATTTTCGAACTGTTTAAGTGAATAATATCTGGTCGCTCACGTAAAAATAAAAACCAAATCTTCCAACCAGTTAACAAATCCTGCCAAAAATTAACGTCGCGCTTCAAAGAAGCTAATTTTATGACTCTAACATTGGCACTTTTTAATTTTTTTTCTAAACTTTCGCCCTCACCAAGGATAACCGAGATGTCAAATTCGGCGCGGGGGAGGTTCGTGGCCAATTCATAGACATAACGTTGGGCGCCACCGAAATTGCCCTTGGTGATGAGGTAAAAAATCTTAGTTTTTCGGCTCATAAATAAAACTATAGCATAAAACGGTTTTTTGTTGTATGCTGTAGTCGCTTATGAGAATTACCTCAAAAAAGGGGACCTTAGTGCTCTTGGTTGGTGACCTTGTCCTGTTTTATGTGGCCTTATGGTTGACGCTCTTGATTCGTAATGCTAGTTATCCCGATCGTTCTGTTTTCTTGCCACTTTTGCAACCTTTCGCGATTATTTTTTTGTTTTGGATCCTAGTCTTTTATATTTCCGATTTGTATGGCAAGCATACCTCTATTTTCCGCCGTAAGTTACCACGGGTAATTTTGAACGCGCAAATTGCCAATTCTGTCTTGGCAATCGTCTTTTTCTATTATTTCCCTTATTTTGAGGTCGCGCCGAAGACACTTTTGTTCGTTGATCTGTTTGTCTCATTCTTTTTGATTTTCTATTGGCGCAACTGGCTTGCTCCCAACATTCATCTTAATTTACCAGAGAAAATTTATTTTGCCTGCACTGGTCAGGAAGTCGAAGAGATTATTAACGAGGTCAAATCTAATTCTAGCTACAACATCACCATCGCGAGCGAGCGTGAGATCAAAAATATTAAAGGGTCAGGCATCACGGCGATCGTCGTTAACTTATATGATAAAGATATTGACTTAGCGCTCAAGAATTTTTATGGCATGATTTTCTCCGGTATTCGTTTTATTCCTCTCCATTCTTTATATGAAGAATTATTTGATCGCGAGCCGGTGCTCTCACTTAAAGAGCAGTGGTTTTTAGAAAATATTTCCAATCGTCCCAAGCCAGTTTATGATGGTTTGAAGCGAGTAATGGATGTGACCGTGGCCGGCGTTATGGGTTTTATCTCGCTTGTCTTTTATCCATTTGTCTATTTGGCGATTAAAACCGAAGACAATGGGTTAATTTTTAGCGAACAAGAGCGGGTCGGTAAAGATAATCGACCGATTAGGCTACTAAAATTTCGCACGATGACCGTGGCTAATGATGGTGGTCAGTGGGGAAAAACTGAAAACAATGTTACCAAGGTTGGCGCTTGGTTGCGTAAGACAAGGATCGATGAATTACCTCAACTCTGGAATGTTTTGCGTGGTGATATCTCGTTGATCGGTCCTCGGCCGGAGTTTGCCGACCCCGTGGCTCTTTATAGCGCCGATATCCCTTACTACAATATCCGTCATATTATCAAACCCGGACTCTCGGGTTGGGCGCAAATTAGACAGGAGGGTGAGCCACATCATGGGGTTGATATCCCCGGCACTCGCGATAAATTCTCTTATGATTTATACTATATTAAAAATCGCAGTTTTTGGTTAGACTTAAGTGTCGCCCTAAAAACAATTAAAATTTTAATTTTGCAAAAAGGTAAATAATATGGCAAAGGTTATTGTTACCGGCGGGGCCGGTTTTATCGGTTCTAATCTGGTCGATAAACTAATTGAGAGTGGCCACGAGGTTGTGGTGATCGATAATTTGTCTTGGGGTAAGAAAGAGCAAATAAACCCCAAAGCAGATTTTCATTCACTCGATATCACTGATTTTGCTTCAATTCGACCAATTTTTGATGATGGGATCGACTATGTTTTTCATCTCGCCGCTTTGCCTCGAGTCCAGTTTTCGATCGAACACCCAATTGAAACTAATGAGACAAATGTTACTGGGACACTAAACGTTTTGACTGCGGCCAAAGAAGCAAAGATAAAAAAGGTTATTTATTCGGCTTCTAGCTCGGCTTATGGTGATCAATCAGAGATACCTCTCCGAGAGACGATGCACGCTAATCCTAAGAGCCCTTATGGTTTGCAAAAATATATTGGCGAGATGTATTGTAAGATTTTTTCTGACGTCTATGGCTTACCAACTGTTTGCTTACGCTACTTTAATGTCTATGGTCCACGACAAAATGAGGAGGGAGCTTATGCTCTCGTCATTGCCAAGTTTTTGAAACAGAAACGTGAGGGCCAGAAGTTAACAATTACTGGCGACGGTACTCAAACCCGCGACTTCACTAGCGTTCACGATGTTGTTCAGGCCAATATTCTAGCCATGGAGAAGGAGGTCTCGGCCGGCGACGTCTTCAATATTGGTATGGGACAAAATTTTTCAATTAACGATGTCGCTAAATTGGTTGGGGGCGAGATTGAACATTTGCCAGCAAGACTTGAACCGCACGATACGCTAGCTGACAATACCAAAGCGCGTGAAGTTTTGGGTTGGATACCGAAGGTTAAATTAGAGGAGGGGATTGTCGAATTAAAGAAATTGCAAAATTTAGAATAAAATGATTGTCGATGGACGAGCCCTAGCCGAGGAAATAAAAAGAGATCTACGTACTCGAGCTAAGGGTTCTGGTTTAGTTCTGGCGGTGGTCTGGGTCGGCGAGGACCCGGTATCGGAGAAATATATTGAACGCAAAAAGAAGTTTGGCGCTGATTTGGGGGTTGAAGTGGTGGTCTATGAATATCCTAGCGATATTGCCGAACAAGATTTGATTGAGGAGGTAACAAAATTAAATAATGACGAAAAAATAAATGGGGTTATTGTCCAGCTACCCATTCCCTCGCAAATCAATCAAGAAAAAATTCTAAATTTAATTTCGCCCGAAAAAGATGTTGACGCGCTTACGAGCGAAGCAAGAGTTTTGTCGCCAACGGTTGGCGCGATTAAAGAGATTCTCGAGCATTATCACGTGGAATTAAAAAATAAAAAAGTGGTAGTGCTTGGCCATGGCCAGTTGGTCGGCCGACCGGTCTCAATTTGGTTAACTCAAGAAGGGGCGAATGTTGAAATAATTGATATTAATACCAAGAATCCGGAAAGCATTTTGCAACAAGCTGATATTATTGTGAGTGGAGTAGGGAAGTCTGATTTAATTACGCCCGAAAAAATTAAAGATGGTGTCGTGTTGATTGACGCGGGCACTTCAGAATTGCCAAGTGGTCAAATTGGAGCTAGCGGAAAAATTATTGGTGATGCCAATCCGGCCTGTGCCGACAAATGCTCCCTCTTCACTCCCGTCCCCGGTGGCGTTGGTCCGCTCACGGTAGCCATGTTATTTAAAAATTTGTTAGAATTAAACCGATGATTGATTTTTTAATTTATTTTTGCGCTGTCTGGTTAGGTTGGGTGATGGTCGCCGGACTGATTATTTATTTTGGTCTTACCAAGAAAAAAATTTCAGCTCTGCGCTTGCTTGGCCTCGCCTTTTTTAGCGCCGGGTTGGCTTGGGTCGTCGCCAGTTTAATCAAATATAATTTTCCTTTTCCTCGACCGTTTGAGGTAACGGGGGTTAAGCCACTATTTCTGACCGAAACGGGTAACGCCTTCCCCTCTGGCCACGCTACCTTTTTTGGCGCCTTAGCGGTCGCAGTTTTTCTCCAGCGCAAAAAAATGGGAATTATTTTTATTGTTGGCGCGCTCTTGATTGCGCTCGCTCGCGTGTTGGCCGGTGTTCACTGGCCGGCGGATGTGATCGCCGGCTTAGCGCTTGGCAGTTTGGTGAGCATTATCGTTTATCTTGTTTTTAAGCATTTTTCTGCTAGAATAGCGCCATATGTCTAAGATCCGTTTTTGGGCCATTATCCTGCTTCTGGCAGGCATTTTGCTTGGCTATTTTAATTATTACTCGCAAGTTAATCCGCAATGGAGTTTTTATAAACCATTCAAATTGGGGCTCGACTTATCGGGCGGTTCACGCCTGACTTATGAGGCCGATATCTCGCATCTTAATCCGGCTGATGTGGCTGATGCGATGTCGTCTTTGCGTGAGGTGATCGATCGTCGCGTTAATGTTTTTGGTGTCTCTGAGCCGATTGTTCAAACCGAGAGTTCGGCTCTTTCGGGTACGGTTTATAATCGTTTGATTGTTGAGTTACCGGGAGTCACTGATATTAAAGAAGCGACCAAAATGATTGCGGCTACTCCTCAGCTTGAATTTCAGGTGCTTAAACCGGGCACTGACGCCAAAACGGCCAGTACGACTGATTTTATCGCTACTGGTTTAACCGGACGCTTCTTAAAAAAGGCGCAAGTAACTTTTAATCAAAACTCTTTATCGCCCTCGATTTCGATTGAGTTTAATAGCGAAGGCGCAAAATTATTTGGCGATATTACTAAGGCGAATATCGATAAGCCGGTAGCGATCTTGTTAGACGGAGTAATTATCTCGGCACCAAATGTGCGTGAGGCCATCAATGACGGTAAGGCGGAAATTAGTGGGCAATTTTCGGTTGAAGAAGCCAAAACTTTAGTGCGTGATCTAAACTTGGGCGCCTTGCCAGTGCCGATCAAATTGGCTTCGACTGAGATTATTGGCGCCACTCTTGGGAGCGAAGCAACACAAAAAGGAGTTGAAGCTGGTTTAATTGGTTTATTTATTGTCGCCATCTTTATGATTCTCTGGTATCGTTTGCCTGGCTTAGTGGCAGTGGTCTCACTTTCAATTTACGTGATGATTATGCTTGCCATCTTTAAGCTGTTGCCGGTCACTTTAACGGCTGCGGGTATCGCCGGCTTTATTTTGTCGATTGGGATTGCGGTTGACGCGAATGTTCTCATCTTCGAGCGTTTTCGTGAAGAACTTAAATTAGGCAAGGGGATGCACGAGGCAACTAAAGAGGGCTTTCATCGCGCCTGGTCTTCAATCCGCGATTCGAATCTTTCCAGTATCATCTCGGCTACCATTCTCTTCTGGTTTGGCACGAGCTTAATTAAGGGTTTTGCTCTGACCTTGATTCTTGGTATTATTGTCAGCTTGTTTACCGCGATTGTCGTAACCAGGACGCTGTTGTTTGCCCTGGGTATCAGCAATCAATCGGGTCTAGCCAAGTTTTTATTCGGTAGCGCTTTCTTTAAACATTAAAA